>Ga0123355_10008061_pt1 | contig 15889 bp, 10 predicted proteins | sample TergutEmb28metaG_3_FD_89872 | JGI IMG/M metagenome (GOLD analysis project Ga0123355, IMG submission 89872) | Embiratermes neotenicus P1 segment gut microbial communities from Petit-Saut dam, French Guiana - Emb289 P1 | ecosystem: Host-associated > Arthropoda: Insects > Digestive system > Gut ...
TAGAGGTCCGAACAGCGTAAAGTAAACTCACCCCCTCACCCACTACCTTCCCTCATGACCTGGCCCGACCAATCTTGTAGTGACAACCCCGCGTGGAAAGGAAGGGAGGGAGGGAAGTAAACCAGTCCTCCTGACCGGCCGCAGAAAACCTAGTCGTCCTCTACTGGGGGACGGCTCAGAACCTCACTGTTTGTTACTGGTGTGCCCCCTATATTTAGTTGTAATTGCATTGCCATGCAACAGTAAATGCAAAGGACAGAAAGTGTGATATTGATCCTGCACCTAATGCCACAGGATTAAAGATTAGTCTCATTTGTCATTCAGTAATTTTTCCCTGTGGAAATAATCTTTCGTATAGCTAGATTTGGGTTGGGTCTGTATCCATTCTGGCTATGATAGTGAAAAAAAAAAAAAAAATTGCAAAATCTCCCTACACCAGTTGAAAGTTTGGCTGTCAAATCACAGCCATTCATTTATGGGCATCTATGTGGACAACGCGTCATACAGTGTTATGGACCAAAACTGTGTTTACAACATAGTGGAGCAGTCACTATTATTGGTACCATGGAAAAACTCATTACCCAGTATTTCTAGTGAACCACATTCAGTAATTCATCAAATACTATTTTTAATAATATGATTTTTAACAGCCAAAACATGTGTTATATGTTTTGCAGCACAAAGCACTGTTCTAACTTGAAAATTCATTTAGACATGAAATAATATAATTTTCATAAATGGCAGAATTAATTTTGCTCTGAATTCTCTAGAATGTAGGTAGTGGCTTTTTTCTTGAGCTGAGTGTTACAGTTTGCATACTGCACAAAGCAGAGGTCCGTGTGGACAGGAAGACAGGAATATCCTGATATTTTTGCTACTTCAGAGGACTGTCCACCCTCTTGTGACAGATTTTGTTACAGAAGTTCAATGTTTTCTGCTTCTGTTATATTATTACACTGGGGTTTGAGGTTTTCTCAGCAGTGAATATTCATATTGGGATCTTCCAAGTTATGACACTGTGCAGTCTAGTTCAGGGGTACCAACATTTCCCTAGAGATGGAAACAGTATGTTACTCTGGAATCTTGGTACCCCTGTGTCATTCCATAACTTCCATTATACTGATCTGTTTCTCAGACAACTCAGAAGGTGCCACAGCTTACAAGCAATCTTCAACATCTGAAGCGCTTGAGACATACTGGTGCTCTGAATACCACAAGTGTCATGCACTGCGCCATGGTGCAACGCTGTTGTGTGTCCTGTATGCATCAGCTGTGCCAGTTCACACAATGAGGTAATGCATTACAATAACAGGGGCAACCAAAAGAGTGACTTTTTTTATAGTCTACAGTGACAGTAGGCTTGTTATCATCACGTGTATTCCATTATGCTATCAGTAATACTAATACGTTGGCAGGGCCAACTTCTGAAGTAGCAGCAACTACTTGACACTGTATGATTCATGTATTTTGTATGGTGATAACTATGTAAATATGAAGGAGGAAACTAAAAATAATAAAAGGACTTACGAATCACTGTGGTTAAACACACAGCTGTGTATGATGACACACTATAAATACCGTATATCTTCAAATTCTGGGTGATGGTAGTTTTTTATGTTGAAATTACAAACACAGCAACATAGCAGGGGTAAAACTCTCTGAGGTTATATTTGCTGATTTCCATTTGATGTGAACAAGTAAAAACGCCATGTAGATAAAAGTCATTGTTATATAGGTTGAAAATTAATGGCCTTGACTAGTTTATCTTTTAGATGGAAACAATGTTGTATCAGGAAAATGTAGAATTATTTTATGTATCTGTTACAGGCTCATAACTCAACGGACACTGAAATCACTAACAGCAGACAAACAGCTCTGCTGGTAACACTGTCCATTAGGAATTAAACTTCCATGAGATCGGCCAACATTCCTACCGAGTAACTGAATGGGGACATATTGTTCCAAATGCCAGTAGATAGAAGAATCCTGTCAAGTCTGTGAGATTCTGGGCTCTCACAGCAGTGACTGTCTTCTGGAATGTCATGCTGTGTATTTTTGTAGAACAGACCAACACTATTGAGGAACACAACTGGAGTATGGGGTTTGAATTATAGCTGGAGCGAAAAAAATTTTTACAAAAAAAAAAAAAAATAGTAGTCCAGACCAGCTCTGATGCCCTCCCACCCACATCCTCAGTGGGTACCAGGGTTCTTTCCCCAGGATAAAGCAGCCACAGCATGATGTTAACGATGTACCTCTGTCTGGTGCAGAGGTTAAGAATGATCGAGGCTGTATCTCTGCTCCCCTCTATAGGCCTTCATAGTGTGGACAGGGACAATTTTACCTTTATTCAGCCTTACATAACTGAACGTGTAATTGTCAGTTGTAACAGGTTCTGACATTACACTTAGATTAGGTGTATTTGGTTTCTGTCTAGTACTCTAAAAAAAATACTTCTTGTCTCATTGACAAAACCTGGTCCTGTGTGCATTTATAAAGAAAGCCAACACTTTTACAGAATCCGTAACATCCCATATGTATTTGAAGAAGTGCATTGTAATAAGGAACACATAACCCAAATCTTAATTGAGACCTTTCCCGTGGTTCTTGTATAAATACAAAACTCTAAGTTTAACTTCTCTTTCTTATGAAACAAAGTAAAAAGTCTAAAATGTGTATCCACGTCTTCTTTTGCGTGAGAACATTTCACAGTACAAGTATCTTAAGTCTTCTAAAAATCTGCATTTTAGTTGTATTTTAAGAGTGGGAGAATCAGTGCTGGAGGATGAATGTGGAATGGTAACTTTACAGTTTCAGTCACTGTGGACATAAAATCATGTATTTATGAATATAAGTAAATATACATTCACATACATAAATTAACAGTCTTACCTTTTTTCTCTAGTGTACCTGTGTGGTTTATTTGGCTCCTTTTTTACTCATTTCCCAAATCCTCATAACAGTGGCTTGATACATCTGTGTAATACACCCCTCTGTCTGTTGCTTTCTGAATAGGTTCATGTAAAATTTATTTTGTGCTTCATCACAATACTTTAGCACATTTATAACAATCTGTCTTTCCTTGCTATCATTTAGTGTCTCAGATCTGTTTGACAGACCGTTCGTTATCGTGTTTAAAAGAAACTCAAAAGTGCTGCAGTTTATACAAGTGTCTTGAAAATGGTCAGAACATGCATCCATAATGTGTACCTTCTTTATCACCTTACCTGCTCAGCCATGTGTCAACAATTAATATGGAATTTTGCACTAGAGTTATCTTCACCAAAGGGTTCAGACCAGCTCTGGGGCCCAACCAGCCTCCAATTCAATGGGTATGAGGGGCAAAAATGCACTTCCACTCCTTCCTAGTACCTTCATGGTGTGCAAAGGCTAACTTTAACCTTTCATGACTTATAAAACCCTCCATTTACAACATTTTTTTTGCAGTTAATGGATTGTACCTGCTACAATCCTGAGCCCTTAAGTATTCATTCATTAGTATTCAGCCTTGAAGGCTGGGCTTGGCAGGAACCAGAGCCCAGTCATGTAACTGGTATGGCTCTGGCACACTGCATCCTGGGCAAGTTCTTGGGGGTAGTTTGCCATTGCTTTCCCCCGCCTTTAGACGTTCCCACTTTAGCCACAGGTGCCTCCGTCCGCAACGACACGAGAGATCCTAGCAGTGAAAGGTGGAACTGTGGGCGAGAAAGATGTCCGGTAGTAATTTTGCCTGAATTCCGACTTCTACATAAATTTAGGGATCTTTTACATGCCGCAAATCTACGACATGGGACCGATAGCTTTACTTCCCCTCCAAATGAAGGCATGCTGAGGATTTTTTCACCCTAAAAATCCGACGGCTTCGGCCGGGTTTGAACCCGCAAACTTGGGTACTAAAGGCCAGCACACTAACCCTAGACCACCGAAGCCGATCCCTTAAGTATACCCATAATTATATGCACTCTTTGAAGTTTGTTATGTTAAGAGACTGTTCACACAGTAAGTCTGACAATGTTCACATTATATTAATATATGAAACTTCTCAGCAAAACACTTCACATTTCACAGACATTTCCTTGCTTATGTTCTGTCATATGCCTGTCAAATTCTACATGACTCTGAAATGATAAGAAACAAATATTGCACACAAACGGAAAATCTATGCCAGCTGGAGAGTTACTACCATCATCAGTAAACCCGTCAGGTGATTCTTCTTTCAAATCAATCTCTTCATGCTCAATAACTTCACCATAGCTTTCTTTATCTTCATTAGTAAGGTGATTAACATTTTTATTGATACTTTCCTTAGACCTGGGATTTCTATAATTTCTCTCTCGTTTGGTATAACAGTCATGATCACTATGTGGAAAAGCTGTGGGGCCTGCTACTGCAGTTGTTCTCACAAAATGAGATGTTCTTCGATGTCGCGATAAGGAAGAATTACTTGAAAATACAGCTTGACATAAAGGACAAGTATACAGTCTGACATCACTATGTCTCTTTCGTTGATGTTTGATGAGGTTTGACTTATCTGAATATGCACAATCACAATTCGAACAATGAAATGGTTTGACATGACTGTGAGTGAACATGTGCCGCTTCAGGGAGAATTTTACTGAAAAGCCCTTTGAACACACAGAACATGTGAATTTCTTGTTTAAACCATCAGTAATGCGCATAGTGGCACAGCGTTTAGATTCAGTACATTTAGCAACTTGTGTGACTTGGGTCTCACGGGCTTCACGCTGTTTCTGGATTACGTCTTCTACATCAATAAACTTACACTGCAACATCCTTTTGAACGTTATTTTACTCTTATTATCTGCTGCAGCATCTTGACTAGCATTTTCAGTCACTGCTGTTAGGCTTGAAGTTTCAGAAGAATCGATCAAAGAGACATTTTCAATGACTTCAGCATTCAGAAGTGAAGATGGTGTTGCACCTGCACATGAATCCAATTCTCCCTTTTGCTGGGAATTATTTTCAGTGTCTGATAATGCCAGTGGATCTGGAAGGTCATCCACAGCTTCACAATTATTTTTTTTAACCACAATAACTGGTGGTTCATCTTCATATTCCTCACAATCAGAAGATTCTGATGGATTCTTCTCTTTCGGTTTTACTTCCCTGTCCTGGAACAAAATACAGGTATAAGGCTTATGTGAAATTTATTTAAAGTTTATTTTTCAGCCATACTGATTCATAAAAAGCCTACTCTACATAATGCCTAAAATAAGCTTTCAACATGTAAACCATTAACCTTCCACTTATGTAGATGAAATCTGATATGGGAGCCCTTACTAATTGTCACTTTCTTATTCCCATTTTTTAAGTACATTTACACAGTAAGCTTTAAGGAATGCCAGTGGTCATTTTGTGTACTACACTATGGAGCCTTTCCAATAGTGTTCTATTTATAATGGATTAAATTAAATTCAGCTCAAGTCTTCACTCTCCTGGGATATAGCACCAATCACTCAGCAACTTCACTGTGATAACCTATCTCACTGCTTCAGTTCAATATGAATTTTATTACATTTCCTGATAAGAAATAAATTGGTACATACCTTATGAGCATATATAGATCACATTAGGAACTGTAATTTCAACAGAATCATTCTTCAGTATACTGTATAGTTAAACTTAATGACTGAAGACTGACCCAAACTGAAGATTCAGTTCATACTGCACAGTAAACACATGCCGTTTCAGTGCCACAAACCAAGTTAATGCTGTTCAGGTAAATCACCATATGTTCTGTACTCCATCCACAGCACATAAATTCAGTGCAAAGGCAGAACAGAAAACTTGTCAGTGTTAAACCTGGTGGGTCATTACATAGCAACTAGGCTTTAAAGGGTCAATGAATTAAATGAATTCCATGAAGCAGAGTCTCTACCAAAAGTTCAAAGGAACGCAGCTGCTTATGAAATTCCCTGCCTCTTATGGAATATGAAGGCACATCATCATATTCAAAACACACGTCATTGGACCTCATTCTGACTTGCCTGAACTCTGTCCACAGCTTTACATTGTACTGAAGATAATTTTAACTCTCTGAAGACTAAAATTCATCTGAATACTATACAAAAACTGAGCTTCCACCTCACAGAGAACATATTCTTCATTACAAAGACCAATCACCAAATGCTGTTTAGATAAATTACTGCCATTTGTTGTGGGAATCATTCAAAACACACAAAATGAAAAGTTATAGTACATACAGATACCACTATGCTTTAAATGGTTAATATTCCTTCCATCTATGTCTGTGACTACTAGTCTCTTCCTACCAAATTTTCCCATCAGAACTGTATACAGTAGAGTTCCTTTAATCAGGCACTCTGATAGTTTGGCTCTTGAGGATGATTCTTTGATGTTTGATCCCTGGTTTTGTGGTCTTTACTCAGCCCATCAAGCTATTATATTGGCTTCAGAAGGATCCAAAGATGAGTAAACAAGGTACTGCTGGCAAGAAGAAACAGATAATTTTTAACAGTTCCTCAGAAACTTGAAATAACACAGGGACTTGGAAGTTGCAAAAGCCAAACAGGGGTTATGGTTTTATACAACATTGAATCATCACCTGTCTATGATATGAAGACATTTAAGGACCAATTACGATTGTTTACGGCATCAAGTTAATGTGTGAAGGACCTTTTCAAGTGACAGACAATGAAACAGCTGAAATTAGCACAATTGGACAAAGTATTGTATAAGTGGTGTACAATAATGTGTTCTGAAGGAAAACTTGTGACCAGGTCTGTCATAATTGAAAAAGCCAATTCTTTTTATAATAAAATAGTCTGGCGCGTACCTGGTCCTATGAGTGCCAAACTAAAGCAATTCTACTATATACCTTCAACAATTCCCCAGTGCACTTTACATGTGCTCCTGACCTTACTACCTCAAAAATTGTTACAAAAACAGAGATTATAGCACTCCTTCATATGTTATCATCTCCAGTCACCTGTTGATTCAAAAATTCTCTTAGAACACCTGTTCTTGCACTTCTTCAACCTACATACAATTCCATAAGGGCAAAAGACCAAGTTTCATACTTATACACGAAAACTGACATATCTCTATATGTTAATATTGACAGTTTTTCACACGAAACATAACAGAATCTGATCTGAATTGAAAATTCCCATAATTTTTTCTGCTGCTCGTTTGTTCATAAATGTAATTTTCATCTGCTACTGTCATTCCAAAACATTTTAGCTTACATACTTCCTAATGATTTATTAACTTAAGATTCAAGTCTTCTGCATGCATCATGCCCCGTGGGGTGCGGTAGGCCTAGGCTGGTGTTTGGTCCTGTGGTGCTATGTGTCACACCGGTCTGCTGCTGTGGCTGTGTAGACATCCTAAGTTGTCTACGGTATGGTTGGCAGCTACAGGTGTGTTGTAGTGGGGGAAGGGATTTCTTAGTGCCATGCTAGAATAATAAATAAGCTAAGATGGACAATCAGTCAGAGTTGGGAAGCTGTAAGAAGGTGTGAGAAATATAAGTGCAAGGTAGTAAGTAGACAGGAGGATACTACTTACAAGTATTATAGTTCCTTGGTTTTGTGCTGGTGTCAGTGGGTACAATCCTGTCCTGGGTAGGTGAAGAAGATGAGAAGACCTCTACATCACTATAGTGGTTATTACGTGTAACACAAACAACAATCCTGTATCCTAGTAACAAGCAGTGGTATCACTGTTTTATCACTTTTGAGCCTTTTTCTGTATGTCACTGTTTTCATGTATAATTACATGTGTCTTGTATATGCATTATTCACTAGCACTGGTAGATGTTATTTACGGAGTGAAGTGCTACTGAATGTACTGAACGACCGTGGAGTACTGAATCATCAACATCAACCTAAACCCGTCTGCCCCCACCATCAAAGGGTTAATAAAATTACATAAACCAGGAAAACCTATCAGACCTGTCATAAATTGGCGGAATGCACCCACCTACAAACTTTCCAAATTACTCACCCATAAGATAAACAATATAGCTCCACTACCAAACACCTTCAACATAAAGAACATCACAGAACTACTCCAAAACCTATGGGACACCCTGATACACCCACATTTCACATTTGCATCCCTAGACATCACAAACCTTTACTCAAACATCCTGATAAAAGATACTAAGAAGGTCCTCACAGACACACTGAAATACTACCAGACAGACCAACAAACACAACTAGAACTTCTAATGTGGTATGACGTCATTACCAGACAAAACTACTTCACCCACAAGCATGACATAATTTCCCAGTATGACGGCCTTGCAATGGGCGCCCCATCCTCTGGCTTGATTGCAAAACTGTTCCTATAACACACATCTAGCGTGACTATCACTAAAACACAAAATCATCAACTACTTCAGATATGTGGATGACATTCTCCTGATATTTGATTCCTACCATGCAGATATCCAAGCCATCCTAATGGACTTCAACGCTTTACACCCTAATTTCAAATTCACGGCAGAAATTGAAAGGGACATCATAAACTACTTAGACATCTCTATCCAAAAAACTCCAAACAACCTAAAGACATTCATACACAGGAAACCTACCTTCAGAGACACCATCATCCCTTACACCTCCAACCACCCCACACAGCACAAATACACAGCAGTTAAATTTCTCTATAACAGACTGAATGCTTACAACCTCCAAGAACAAGAATACAAACAAGAGCTCAGTGTCATCCAAAACATCTTACACAACAACTCATTCCCCATCACACCACAGAAACAACAACCCAATAATAAGAAAAGACAACATTCAACACAAACTTCCAAACACAAGTGGGCCACCTTTACATACAAGGGCAAGGAGACACTATACATTACCAACATGTTCAGACACACAGACTTGAAAATAGCGTTCTGCACTAACACCACCTTAGAATGCCTACTTTAAGCACAGGAACCTGTCCACGGACAAATATGCATTATCTGGCGTACACAAATTGACCTGCCCAGATTGCAAGAAAGCCTACGTGGGACAGACTGGAAGGCGCTTCTCCATATGTTGCAAAGAACACAAAAGTGCAATTCCTTCCCCCACTACAATACACCCGCAGCTGCCAACCATACCGTAGACAACTTCGGATGTCTACACAGCCACAGCAGCAGACCGGTGTGACACACAGCCCCCACCACAGGCAAGAAAATACGGCACCACAGGACCAAACACCAGCCCAGGCCTACCGCACCCCACGGGGCATAAACTGACTCAGCACGTACACTACATTGTCACAGACAAACAGGATAACACATGTAATATGCATGGTTCTTTACCATCTGTACACACGCCACCGACTTTGTGTAAAATGAGATCTCGTTCCCCCTTACCTACACTAATACTAATAACTGTTCTGTGTCATAGCATATCTATATAGCTTCTCTGATATATTGTATCCAACCTGATGATGGCCACAGCAGCATTGGATGAAACATGTAGTTGGTGTTGATAAGTTATATACAGCTGATAATATAGTTGTGTTATGACTGCTATATCCTTATAGAATTATTACCTTAGGTTCTAACAAACACAACGGGGATGACGCTCCTTGAAAATTAGTCAATATAACAAAAGTTGGAAGATTATACATTATATTATCCCTTCGAGTGATCAGCTCATTCAACATCATAACTAAATCTGAATAATAACAGATCTGCATACATTCTTGCGCTGGAATTCACTGTTTTACTTTGCTGTCATGCATGTTATGTAAATGGAACAGTATTCAGTCACACAGACACATAAGGCTGCATAAACTGTGACATGACATATCTGTTAGCTAATACACAGAATTAAATATAATAATAATATATTTAACTGCAAATGGGCTGTCATCCAGAGGCAGTGGTTATTATGCATATCATGCATATTCTAAAGCATTTTACCTAAAATAACTGAAGGCTCTATCAAAACCCTACAGCAGAAATGACAAACCTTTCTGCTGCTTGATGCCAGAATCAGATCAATTACTTGCCAGTAAGTGGCATTAGCCATTCTCACTGCTCCACTAGCACATGGCAAGCTTAATTAGATGTCTGCTACTGAACATTTTTGGAAAATTATAAAAGTGGCACAAACTTCATTCATTTCAATTGTCAGACAGCTTCCTACGTTTGACTTTATGTTCATCATGGTTTACAACAAATGCAAAAATATAACATTGTGCTTTCTTGTAATCATGTTTGTCTGAGTGGCCATAGTTCTTAGAATTTAGGGCAGATACATATTGCCACAACAAAAATGTATCTTCCTAAAAAGAATTATTGTTTAGTGCAGTACTTATTATCAAGTGGCTGTGGATGTTAATGAAGACAAAATATGTAATGAGCAGTGGCAAACAGTATCCCATTTCATTCTGAATATGGTACTGGTGCCAAAGGTTCTTATCATACTTGTCAAAGAGATTTTAAGACAATGGCAACTCTATATGAACAATATTTTAGAATTAGCTGTCTCTAGTAAATCACATCAGTATGGTTGCAATGACCAAAACAGACAGTAAAACAAGATGAGAGTTACAAGCAATTATGTTTTTTCTGCATATGTGCTCATGCATCAACAGAATGTAGGAAAAAACTATAGCATACAGATAGTTAATGTTTTGCAGATGTGGCTATGTTCAAACATTTTGGAACAACAGATTAAATTTGTTATTCATTAAGAAACACAAAGTAAATTAATTCAGGGAATGCTTGATACTGTTTGGCTCAAAACCTTTTTATCTTCCTGTTGGCCATCAAAAAACAAAGATTAATATAAGAAACTATATGTTTTCCATCTGTTTAATATGGATGTGAAACTTGGTACCTCATATTACAGGAAGGACACAAGCTGAGGGTGTTCAAGAACAGGGTGCCAGGGAGGATACTTGTGCCTAAATGTTATGAACAGGAGAATGGGGGAAAAAACTTGCAAAATGACAAGTTTCATGACTATTTTTACTTGCCAGATATCTTTCTGGCAATCACATTAAGTGGGGTGACAGATGGGGCATGACATATATCATGGACAAGGGAAATCAGAAATGGTTTTGGTTGAAACACTAAAAGGAAAGAGTTCACTTAGAATACCTATGCATATATGGGAGGATAACTTGAAAATTAATCTTGAAGAAACAGATGGGATGGTGTGGACCGGATTTACCTGGCTCAGAAGAGGGACAAGCAGTAGGCTCTTGCAGATATGATAATGAAATTTGGGTGTCCCTGCATGAAGGGAATTTCTTGTCTAGCTGATGACCTATTTGCTTCTCAAGGACTCTCCTTCATGCAAAATTTCTCATAGCAAAAGGTGAAGTTCACCCTATAACCTTCCATGAAGGCACACAGGGGTAACAGGTGTAGCTCTACTCTTTCTTTAACATTGGCGCTAGGTGGGGGTGGGTGGTTAACGCCACACGCTGGCTGCAATTTCTCATAGTACTCATCATTTAAAGCAAATTTTCAGCTATTATGCATATCTTGGCATTCTGCTGTTATGGTTAAAACAAATATATTCCCACTCAAAACAAATAATACAAACAGAAGAAATGCTTTTCATATATTTACAAATGCACTATGTACTATACTCATTAAATGAAAGGGCATACTGTAACAATGAAATGAACAGTTATATTAACTCAGTTTTAAAATATAATCATATTTACCAACAGTAGAGTAACTTTTTCCTTCTTTGCCTTCAGAAATTGCTCACAATGCAAACAGTCTTCCTTGAATTTATAATAGGAGTCTACTTTGTATAGACAACGATGGCAGATGAACTGAGGAAGGCTATCATAAGGAAATACCTGAAACATTCAAAACTGATTGGATTATAATGGCTTATTTATTATAAGAACAAAATGCATTGGACTATAATGGTTTATTTATTATAAGAATAAAATGCATGAATGGAGCATTATCAGCAGTAATGAGAAATTGTAAATTACATGTATTGCATCAGTATCTCAGTCTGTATCAGAGGTGGTATAACAAACTTATTTGGTTGGGGGGCAGCGGTGGCAAACAGAGTTGCTACTAATATTTCTAATTACCTTTCTTGAACAAGGTGGACTAAATTTTAAAGTTCCCATATAGGTCTAATCCTACATTCATTCATTTCAAAAGGCAGCAATAGTTACTAACTGAAAGGTAAACAGAATGTGTAAAGAACTATGCGTGTGTGCACAATTGTGTGCTACGTATTGACAAAGAACTTCCGGTCACAAGTGGCCAAGAATATATTACCCACCCCCAGAAAAAAGGAATGGGATAGACAGAAAGCAAGAGAGAATTTTAAGGCTTAGAAAGGCCAAAGTAAGTTTTCTTAGGGGCACATTAGTGAAGGACTGACAGCAGTCACAAATTTATAGTCATGCATTACATACGGATATGGACAGCATAATTTCTCCAAAAATTAAGATGTTGAATGCATTACCACTGATGAAATTAAATGAGGGAATACATATAGAAGATAGTGGAAATAGCAACAATACAGGAGAACTTGTGAAAAGAGAGAAGTTAACAGAAAAAAATTTCTCTCAGACCATCTCATACAAGTGGAAACACTGATGATCATAATGGTGATGATGATGATAATGCTATATTGGTGGTGTTCAGCTGTACTATTCTATGCTTATATCAATTACTAGGCCTATATATTACTGATGAGTATGTAGCACTGACAGAATGAGAGTGCAAAACTGAAATACTCGAAGAGCCTGTCAAATACTCAAAGAAAAGCCTGTCCCAGTGCCATTTTGTCCACCATAAATCCTGCATGTACTGGCCTGGGACCGAACCTGTGCCACTGCAGCGACAGGCTGGCAACTGACTACATAAGCCATGGCACAGCCAGTGAAGGTTTTGGTGGAGTGGGTGACTTTTGTAATTTTTGAGGTGGAAGTGGTGCAGTGGAGCATGGATGGTCATCACGGTCCTACTTGTAGCAAATGTAAACTTCATCACGACCGCTACCGCTCACTCATATGGGAAAAAAAAGTTCACAGGCCACATACAATAAAAATAAAATTACAATGAAAAACTCGAAAAGATGGCTAACTACAAACATGGTTTAAATGGAACCAGAAACAGGGCAGTGAGGCTTAACAATGGCACAAAATTTTTAGGCCTAGTAAGAAGTGTCAACAAACTAAATACGTTCAACTACAACACAGGTTCACAGATTTTCAGAACAATCTAGGGGCCATCTCAAAATTCAAGGCGCCTGAAGCAAGTTCCATGCTGAGAACCCACAAATGTCGGCGCAACTGTACGAAGTTCAGTCGCCCGGGATCTGTACACCTCTGAACTACAACACAACTTTGCGCTGTGCACATCTGAACTAGAACAAAACTCTACTCGTCGAGTGATCGCATTAGCCGAAAAGGCTACAAAATTTAATCTTTAAAAGGAATAAATAACTTGGATGATTTCCATCATTAGCCATACTCAGTTCCACATTTTCAACGATTTTAATATTCCCTGCCTGCATTAATCAACGCACTCCATCATATGTACGTTTTCTTACACTTATTCCCAAGCACATCCTGATCCTCGATCGTAAAGGCTTATCAAATGGTTTTGAACCTGGATTTTCATGAATTACGTAAAGCATGACATCTTCGTCACTCATACACAAACGACACATTCGTGCAGATCTGTTGAATACGCCTTCCATTCTCTAGTATTAATCTAAACGACACAACTCTTTCAAGCAGTGAACACTACTGAAGGCACTGCCATACTTCACGTTATACACATGGCCGATGTTACACATCACGCTACCACTGACACCATGACATGACCAACTATAAGAAATCAATTATCCCCACAACGTCCACAACATTCAGTTATACGGTAGTAACATTCATAATATTGACGACATCTGCTGTAAGTTAAGACTAAATTTTTGTCGAACACGAGTTTTCGTGGTATAAAAACCAGCGACGTGTTGTGGTATAAAAACCAGCGAGGTGTTGTGGTTTTTAGCAAGCGATCATCAGGATAAGAGTCGAAACACGTTAGTCGGGTTTTATCTCACTAAAATACATATTTACTCGACATGTGTTTGTTGGCTTTCTTATAGCATGCAGACCCAACAGGACGAATCACCTTAAGACAAACTGTTTCTTTCACGTGTAATATGCAGAATATTTCACTTCATAAATTCAGGTGTTCCAGATTTATTTAGTTCGAATAGACGGTGAAATAATATGGATCCGGTTCGCAACGATTAGATAGCCCAAGCGTATGAGAAAGTTTAGCCGATTTAAATAAAATGCAATATACATGTTTACTGTGAAGAGAAATGGCATTTCATGGTTGTACATGATTTCACATACGTGCTAGACTTTGAAAGGAGCGGTGCAATTTACTGGCAATTGGGAATCCGCATAATTGACTATCGTCATCGGAAACGAACAATCTTAATTTCAATTCACGTGGGCGTATTAACAGCTTTCTACATTAACACACATCAGGGACACGGGGATTTCATTTACTGTACTCCGTACTATCAGAGCAGCCACACTCTTCCCATTCAAAAGGTTGGCCCTTGTTATTTCCCACCAAGCAGGGAAACCTGTTGTAAAAATGGGAAATTGGCGCTCCAAAATTATGTCAGTACCTATTCACAAAAAACTGGAATGTTCCGTTGCACACCCCATCCCAAACGCCCCATCGATCGAGTTCAATTGCACTCTGTAGACATGCTTGAATGGAAACACAAACATCAACCGAATGCGTCCCGATACCTTATCTCCGTATAAATGTACCACCTGACGTTCCCGTGAAGGTTGAGTGTGGTGCCGCACATTAACTCTTAGCATACCGATTTAAATCCCGTCCGTAAATCCCAGCTCGCCGAATTATTCTGCGAGGGCATTTAAATTTTCCGCATACTTTTCGAAAACTTGAATTTTTCGAGAACTAAGCGAGATAAATTTGTGAAACAAAAAGCAATTTGTGGGAAATGAATCAGACATTGCTTAGGATGCCTTAAAAATGCTGTAATGTCCTTATTTTATATTGGAGAACATACGTTTCTAAAAAAAAAAATTGTAAATATCCACGTTCTTTTACGTACATTGTGGTCGAGGCTCCAACAATTTGCACGGAGAACGAAAGAAAATGTCTTATAAGTCGTATTTTGTGTGGTAATCTTCAAAACAACTTCGGTCCCCACAAAGCGTCACGTCACGCTTGACACATTTGAATAGCACGGTTCGCGTCACGCCCCTCGCTCGACACACGCAACAACGCCGCTGTTTAGAATTGCAGCCAGGCCGGTGCTTATTGTGACAGGTGTCCAGTCTTACGATGTTAGTAGAAGCTGGGGCTGGTCTTCCCACAGTCATGGATGGTCGTGGCCCATGCCCAGACCGTGCCAGCATCTCTCTGATAAGGATGAGACGAAAATCTCTGTGTGAAATTTTCTTCCCACCACATGAACATAAAAGGATGTAACTGTTGACAATGGCCAGATCTAACAGGTGGAAAAAAAGCTTCTTTGTCCACTTCCATGTTCGGCGGCTGGCCGTGTAGCTATTGGCCAGCCTATCCGAATTGTCAACGTGCCCCATGTGACGGTTATAATCTGCCACAATTGCCGGCTTTATCGCATTCCCGTGTTCATCGCAATAATTGCCATCTCTGGGTGGATCGTGAATGTTTGTCAGGAGGCACACGTCTCTCTTGTCGTTCCACACCACAGCCGTCAAGTCACCCCTGATCTTTACTCGAATGTCACCACGTTTCAGTCTCAGTGTCTTGGGTTTGAGGTCCTTGGGCATGCCCTTTCTATGTAGCCTAACCATCCCACAACAGAAAATTTTCTTCTGTGCCAAGTCGTCATATAGGTCAGGGGAGGAAAAAAAA
>Ga0123355_10008062_pt1 | contig 15888 bp, 16 predicted proteins | sample TergutEmb28metaG_3_FD_89872 | JGI IMG/M metagenome (GOLD analysis project Ga0123355, IMG submission 89872) | Embiratermes neotenicus P1 segment gut microbial communities from Petit-Saut dam, French Guiana - Emb289 P1 | ecosystem: Host-associated > Arthropoda: Insects > Digestive system > Gut ...
CTCCTACGCTTAAAAATCTGGGCAAATGGCTTCTCGACCCCATACCCGCCAACTCCGGGCATTGTACCGCTGATCTCATGCACAGCGGGGCATTGCTGGGGGCTCCGCAGAACATCAGCCCCCCGGCATTACCGCACAGCGCCCGCTTCTCACAGCCTTCCCGGCTCCGCCGGGAAGGCCCCCCGCAATGCCCCCGCCGTGGGCAATGGCTGGGGCTAACGCCTCTTCCCCCTCAATGCCCCGCCGCCACAGCCAGTAGATAGAGCATCCGGCTGGGGTGAGTATACGGTTTAAGAAGACAATGGCCCAGACTCTTTAGCGTAGGAGACCTTAGGCTCCGGAGCGGGTTCCCTGGGCGGATTCTTAAACCGTATACTCACCCCAGCCGTGAAGATATGCCTACTGGCTGTGGCGGCGGGGGGGAACCTGCAACTTTCTCCAGCATAACAGGTCTATTATTATTGCCGCGCTATTGACAAAAGCGGCAGTTCTGTTATTATGACAAAACAACAATTTATGTCATTCGAGGATTATTATGGCAGAGGGTTTTTATGGCATTTGAAATAACAGGAACAGGCCGGGCTATACCTTCCCGGCGGGTTACCAACGATGAACTTGCGAAAGAAAAAGAAATCGACACAAGCGATGAATGGATCCGGTCTCACACCGGCATTGGCGCGCGGCACATGGCCGAAGAGCAGGTCGCCGCAAGCGATTTGGCTCTAGAGGCCGCAAGAAAAGCCCTTGCCATGATTGCCGCAGCCGATGCGGCCCCGGCAGACGCTGAAAAAGCCGTGGCGGAGGCAGCCCTTTCCGTAGACGCAATCGTGCTGGCAACCGCCACGCCGGATTTCCTGGTTGTTCCCTCCACCGCCTGTATCGTTCAGGACAAACTGGGGGCAAAACGGGCCTGCGCCATTGATGTTTCGGCAGGGTGTACCGGCTTTGTCTACGGGCTGGAAATTGCCGCGGGGCTTCTTGCCGTAAGCGACAGCCGCAAACGCGCCCTCGTCATAGGCTCCGAGGTTCTGACAAAGTTTACCGACTGGAGCGACCGGGGAACCTGCGTCCTTTTCGGGGACGGAGCCGGGGCAGTGGTGCTTGAAAAAACCAGCCTTCCACAGCAGGGAACCGGCAAGCGGGGAATCCTTAGGACAATCCTGAAAGCAGACGGCTCCGGCGCGGAACATCTGGTTTGCAGCCACGGCGGCTCGCGAAACCCCCTTAAAGCAGGGGAAACCATCGCCATCCCCCCCCATATCGGGATGAACGGGCAGGCAGTGTACAACTTTGCGGTCAAGGCAATAACGGAAACCGTCGCCGAAATTCTTTCCCAAGAAGGCATTACCGCAAACGATGTCGCGTGGATAGTGCCTCATCAGGCAAACGCAAGGATAATTCAGGCCGCGGCACGGCGGCTAAAGATTCCGGAAGAAAAATTCTACCTTAATATAGAAGAATACGCCAACACATCCGCCGCGTCCATACCCATAGCCTTGGACGAACTTAACCGGGCCGGGAAACTCGCGCGGGGAGACCTGATTATATTGATGGGCTTTGGCGGCGGCCTGACCTATGGCGCGAATCTTATTGTCTGGTAGGAATTGCCAGCGTTTTCTTCTTGACAAAATGCTGCAATGTGTTATTATATATCCATGACAAATCATGTGATTTTGTCATGCTGAAACAGCGAGGAGCGTATGAAAGGAAAAGCGTTTTTTTTATTTCCCGGTCAGGGAGCCCAATATCCGGGCATGGCTCTGGATTTCCTGTCATCGGGCAATGCGGCGGTCGCGTTGCTTTTTGACAAAGGCAGCGACATCTGCGGCAAGGACATGAAGGCCCTTTTGCAGTCAGATGCCGAGGTACTCAAACGAACCGATGTTTCTCAGCCCGTAATAACCCTGACAAACCTTGCCGCCGCCGCGTACCTTGCGGAAAAAGGCATCGTCCCCGCAGGCTGCGCCGGGTTTAGCCTTGGCGAATACGCCGCCCTTGCCGTGGCAGGGGTTATCTCCACCGAAGACTGCTTTCTTCTGGTAAGCCAGCGGGGAAAGGCAATGCAGGCCGCCGTGGACGAAATGGAAGCCAGAGGAAAAGCCGCCGACGGAAAGAATATCCCCGGCATGGCGGCGGTCATGGGCCTTGAACCGGAAAAAGTGGAGGCCCTTATCGCCGAATGGAAGGCCGCAGGCAGCGCCGCCATTCAGGAAATCTACGCCGCCAACATCAATTCGCCAAAACAAACGGTCGTCGGGGGAACCGCCGAGGCCCTGACAGAAGCCGAAGCGCTCTTTACGGCGGCGGGAGCCCGGCGGTATATGCGCCTTCAGGTAAACTGCCCCTTTCATACCCCCCTTTTGGCGGGAGCGGCGGCGCAATTCCAGCCCTTTCTGGACAGCGTTCAGTTCAAAGACCCGCAGGTTCCCGTTTTTTCCAATGTTTCGGGGAAGCGGGTTTCTTCCGGGGAGGAGGCGAAGAAAATGGCCCTTGCCCAAATTACCAACCCCGTGCGCTGGTTCGAAGAATGTCTATCCATTGCCGCATTGGGCGGCATAGACTGCCTGTTGGAAACCGGCCCCGGCAAGGTGCTGCAGGGACTCTGGAAAGATTCCGGCAGCGAAATTCCCTGTTATGCCGCCGGAACCGTGGCGGACATCGGGAAAATTTTCGAGTAACGGTTTAAAAGGATACGCATATGCGGTTAGACGGAAAAAAAGCGCTGGTAACCGGCGCGTCCAGGGGAATAGGCAAGGCCATTGCGGATATGTTTCTTGCACAGGGCGCTGGAGTATGGGGAATGGGAACCAAGGCCCCGGACGACCTGAAAGAACGGCAGGAAAAGGCCGCAGGCCGCCTGCAATGGGCCAGCGCCGACTTGGGAAACGTGGGCGAACTGGAAGGAATTATCGAAGGCCTTGTTAAGGAAGCCGGGGGCTTTGACATACTCGTGAACAACGCCGGAATTACAAGGGACAACCTTTCGTTCAGGATGAGCCTTGACGAATTCCAGAACGTGCTGGACGTAAACCTTACCGCTTCCTTCGTGGTTGCCCGCACCGTGGGCCGTGACATGATACGCAAGCGGGAAGGCTCCATAATCAACATGGCAAGCGTTATCGGCATCCACGGCAACGGCGGGCAGATAAATTACGCCGCCAGCAAAGCCGGGATTATCGGCCTTACCAAGAGCTTGGCAAAGGAAGCCGCCGCCCGCAATGTCCGGGTTAACGCTGTCGCCCCCGGCTTTATTGTTTCCGACATGACCGCCGCCATACCAGCCCCGGCACGGGAAAAAATGGTCGAGCAAATCCCCCTTAAAAGGCTTGGACAGCCAGAGGACGTTGCCGAACTGGTTTTGTTTCTGGCATCGCACGCGTCATCGTACATTACCGGACAAGTAATCGCCATTGACGGCGGTATGTTTATATAGACAGGAGACGGAAGAAATGAAACGAAAAGTAGTTATAACCGGAATGGGCGTGGTATGCCCCATCGGTACTTCGGTAGAAGAATACTGCGCTTCCCTTAAAGCCGGGAAAAGCGGTATTGGCCCCATCACCGCGTTTGACACGGCGGGGTTTGACGTAACCATTGCCGGCGAAGTCAAGGATTTTGACCCAAGCCGCTGGATGGACAAAAAAGAAGCCCGCAAAATGTGCCGCTTTACCCAGTTCGCTGTGGCGGCAACCGTAGACGCATTGGAAAACGCCGGACTTTTGGGCGAAGCCGATGCCGAAGGCCGCCGGCTGGTCAAATCCGATCCGGAAAAAACCGGCATAGTCCTTGGAAACGGAATCGGCGGCTTCGAGGTCGTCTCCGAGTCGCACAAAAAACTCTTCGATTCCGGCCCCAAAAGAATGCTGCCGCTTACCGTCCCCATGATGATCCCCAACGAAGCCGCCGGAAACATCTCAATGCTGTTTGGCACTAAAGGCCCGGCCCTTACCCAAGTTACCGCCTGCGCTTCCGGCACGGACGCCTTGGGGCAGGCCCTTGATCTTATCCGGGCGGGCCGCTGCGAAGTGATTATTTCAGGCGGCACTGAAGCCTGCATCATTCCCTTTTCCGTCGGCGGCTTCCAGATGCTCAAAGCCCTTTCCACCAAGCGCTGCGACACGCCGCAGGAAGCCTCCCGCCCCTTTGACGCCGACCGTGACGGCTTTGTCCTTGCCGAAGGCGCAGGCGTCTTTATCCTTGAAAGCGAGGAACACGCCAAAAAGCGGGGAGCCGCCATCATCGCCGAGCTTGCCGGATACGGCGTTACCGCCGATGCGTATCACATAACAGCGCCTGATCCCGCCGGAGCGGGCCTAAGCGCCGCCCTGAAAAGCGCCGTTGCCGATGCGGGCCTTAACCTTACGGACATTCAGTATTACAACGCCCACGGCACTTCAACCGAGATTAACGATCCGGTCGAAACCAGAGCGCTAAAACTGGCCTTTGGGGATCATGCCTACAAGATGAAAATCTCCAGCACAAAAAGTATGCACGGCCACTGCATCGCCGCCGCCGGAGCCGTTGAAGGCATGGCCTGCGTCCTTGCCATCCGTGACGGCTTTTATCCGCCCACAATCAACCTTGAAAACCCCGATCCCGAATGTGATTTGGACTACGTGCCCAACAAGGCTCAGCACGGCACGATAACTGTCGCCGCTTCCGGCTCGCTAGGCTTCGGCGGGCATAACGGCGTTGTCGTTTTCAAGAAGTATGAAGGGTAGGACAGCATGAACGAGATTGAAAAGCTCCTGCCCCACCGGGAACCCTTCCTGTTTGTCGGCGGAATAGTCCAAGCCACTAGCGAAGAAATTGTCGCAAAACATACATTCACCGAGCAAGAATTTTTCTTCAAGGGCCACTTCCCCGGATATCCGGTAGTGCCCGGCGTAATTTTGATTGAAACAATGGCACAGTCCGGCGGCGCGGGTTTGCGCAAGCTCGGCATCATGGGCGATAATGCCCTGTTTTTTCTTGCCACCGTTGACAAGGTAAAATTCCGCCGCCAAGTACGGCCCGGCGATGAAGTCTGCTCAAAAATCGTAAACTTAAGGGTTTCGCCCAAAATGATTAAGCAGTCCGGCAAGGCGTATGTCGGCGATGAACTCGCCGCCGAAGCCGAATGGATGTGCCTGGTAGGAGAAGCGTCATGATTATTAAGCCAATGGTGCGTAACAATATCTGCCTTAACAGCCATCCTGCCGGATGCGCCAAAGTCGTTACGCGCCACATCGAATATGTCCGGGCGCACATTGCCACAAACACCGCCGGAAAGACCGCCGGACAGGGCGTTCCCAAGCTGGCGCTCGTGGTCGGCTGCTCGACCGGATACGGCCTTTCTAGCCGCGTTGCCGCCGCCTTCGGGTACGGGGCCGCCACCGTGGGGATTTCTCTGGAAAAGCCCGCCTCCGAATCAAAACCGGGAACCCCCGGCTATTACAACAACCTTGCCTTCGACAAAGAGGCTCGCAAGGCGGGACTTGTCTCAATAAGCCTGGACGGAGACGCTTTTTCCGATGGGATGAAAGAGCGGGCCGCCGAAGCGATACGCGCGGCAGCGCGGGAAGCGGGCATTCCGGCAAAGGCCGACCTTGTTATCTACTCGCTGGCCTCGCCCGTGCGCACTGACCCCAAGACCGGAATCCTGCACAAATCGGTAATTAAGCCCATAGGCAAAAGCTTTTCGGGCAAAACCGTGGACATGATGAGCGAAAAACTAACCGAAGCCGGGGCGGAGCCCGCCACGGACGAAGAAATCGCCAATACGGTCAAGGTAATGGGCGGCGAAGACTGGGAACTGTGGATAGACGCCTTGGTAAAAGAAGATGTCCTTGCCCCCAATGCCCGCACCGTGGCCTATACCTACATAGGCCCCGAATTGTCTTGGGACATTTACAAAAACGGAACCATCGGCAAGGCAAAAGAAGACTTGGAGCGCGCCTGCCGGGAAATAAACAGGAAGCATGGCGGGGCCGGCAAGATCGCCGGTGCGTGGGTGTCCGTGAACAAAGCCCTTGTAACCAGAGCCAGCGCCGTCATACCCATTATCCCGTTTTACGTTGCCTGTCTTTTCAAGGTAATGAAGGAGATGGGGCTTCACGAAGGCTGCATCGAGCAGATTGTCCGGCTTTACAAAGATCGTCTTTACACCGCCGAAGCGTGCGCCGCCCCGCAAAAGACCCTTGTAGACAGCGAAGGCCGCATCCGCATTGACGACTGGGAAATGCGGGACGATGTGCAAAAGGAAACAACGGCCCGTATGCGGAACGCGACCGAGGAAACGCTTAAAGTCCTTGCGGATGTGTCCGGGTTCCGGCGCGATTTTATGGAAGCCCACGGCTTTGACGTGGAAGGTGTCGATTACGAGGCCGATGTTGACCCTGCCGGCGTGTAGCCTGCGGTCTTTGGGCCTTTAGTTTTTGCAAACAATTTTTTGTATAGGAGTGTAAGATGAACGAGAATTTGATTTTGTCAATTGTGGACAAGTTCAGCGCCGGATCCATTGGAGAATTGGATCTTAGCGATGGCACATACCGCCTGACAATACGGAAAGGGCAAACCGCCCCCGTCGCCCCCGCCGCTGAACAAGCCCCGGCAGAGCCTTCTGTCCGGCTGGGAATCGCCGCCGCCGCCGGGGAGCCGTCCGCCGCAGGGGAAAAAATACCTAGCCCTATCGTGGCAACGTATTATTCCGCCCCCGGCCCGGACGCGCCGCCCTTTGTAAAGCCCGGCTCCAAGGTTAAGACGGGGGACACCCTTTGCATCCTTGAAGCAATGAAGATGATGAACCATCTGGAAGCCGAGTTTGATTGCGAGATTATTCAAACTCATGCCGCAACCGGGGACATGGTAGAGTACGGTCAGCCGCTTTTCACGGTAAAGCGGCTTTAGGAGTAATGTTTTGGCACAGAAAACTAAAACCCCATCAAAAATTAAGAGGATACTCATCGCCAACCGGGGGGAGATCGCCGTAAGGGTTATTCGTACCTGCCGGGAAATGGGAATTGAAACCGTAGCCGTGTATTCCACCGCCGACAAGGATAACCTTCATGTGCGGCTCGCCGATCAAGCGGTGTGCATTGGCCCCCCGCCATCCTCGCAAAGCTACCTTGTACGGAACAACCTTGTCATGGCCGCTCTTAACACCGGCTGCGAGGCCGTGCATCCGGGGCTAGGCTTCCTTTCCGAGAATGCCGGATTCGCCGCGCTGGTTCGGGAAAAGGGCCTTATCTTTATCGGCCCGGAGGCGAAAGCCATCGAGCTTCTTGGCGACAAGGTGCGGGCCCGGACTACTGCCGAAAAATTCGGCCTTCCCATTACGCCCGGCACTAAAGACGCCGTGAACAACGACAAGTCCGCTATCGAAGCGGCGCAGGCGCTGGGCTTTCCCGTGATCATCAAGGCCGCCGCAGGCGGGGGCGGGAAGGGAATGCGGATTGTACGCAACAGTGAAGCCTTGGCAGAGAACCTTGCCATTGCCAGCCGGGAAGCTGAGTCCAATTTTGCCGATGGGCGGGTTTTTATCGAGCGTTACCTCGAAAACCCCCGGCACGTTGAGCTTCAGATTCTTGCTGACGGGGAAGGAAAGGTTTCGATACTGGGCGAGCGGGACTGTTCGGTTCAGAAAAACCACCAGAAGCTGGTTGAAGAAAGCCCCTCTCCGGGAGTGAATGACGAAATGCGTAAGCGCATGGCTGCCGGAGCCACCAGCCTTTTCCGCGACCTGAAATACTCCGGAGCGGGAACCATAGAATTCCTTGTAGACGGCAATGATTTTTACTTTATGGAAGTAAATGCCCGTGTTCAGGTTGAACATCCGGTAACCGAGTTTGTTACCGGCGTAGACATTATACGCCAGCAGATACTCGCCTGCACCGGAGCGGGAATGGAAATCCCCGACGGCATGATACCCCTTAAAGGCTGGGCGGTTGAATGTAGAATCAATGCCTTTACCCCCGGCAAGATTACCCATCTGGAAGTGCCGGGCGGCCCCGGCGTCAGGTTCGACTCCTTTTTGTACACAGGCTGTATGGTTCCGCCCAACTACGACTCGATGATCGCCAAACTTATCGTGTACGGGGACAACCGGGACAGGGCGCTTGCGAAAATGAGCCGGGCGCTTGGCGAACTGAAGGTCGAAGGCATCAAGACAAACATAAAACATCAGCACATGATTATTAACCATAAGGGTTTCCGTTCGGGAGATTTCGGCACTGCGTATTACGGAACTATCGAGAAGGAGCTGGAAAATGTCAGATAAGAAAAAGGGTTCTGAACTATGCCCGGCCTGCGGAGTTTCGCAAGACGGAAAAGCCATCGCCGCGGCTTTAAATACCTGCCCTTCGTGCGGGCATCATTACCGCATGGAGCCAAGGGAAAGGGTCGCCTACCTTGCCGATCCGGGAAGCTTTAAGGAGTTTTCCTCGAACATTAGTTCCCTGAATCCCATCGAGCTTTTGGGCTACGAGGAAAAACTCTCCGAAGCGGAGGCCAGCGCCCAAATGAAGGAGGCTGTCCTTACGGGTACGTGCCTAATAGAAGGCAAGCCGGTTGTTCTCTCGCTCATGTCGTTCAAGTTCATGGGCGGCTCAATGGGCTCTGTGGTTGGCGAAAAGGTAAGCCGGGCATTGCTTAAAGGCGTGGAAGAAAAGCTTCCGGTGATAATTTACGCTACGTCCGGCGGGGCCAGAATGCAGGAGGGGATTTTTTCCCTTTTGCAGATGGCTAAGACATCCAGCGCCGCCGCGGAAATGGACAATGCCGGTATCCCGTTTTTTGTTGTTGTTTGCGACCCTACCACCGGGGGCGTTACGGCTTCTTTCGCAATGCTGGCGGACATTACCATTGCCGAACCGGGGGCGCTTATAGGTTTTGCCGGCCCCCGTGTTATCGAAGGCACGATACGGCAAAGTCTGCCCGAAGGATTCCAGCGGGCGGAGTTTCAGCTTGAAAAGGGATTTGTGGACATCATTAGTCCAAGGAAAGAACAACGGCAGCTTCTTTCACGGCTTATCGATTTTCATCAGGCAGGGCCGGCAGGCAAAGCTGCAAAGGAAAAGCAAAAATGAGCGCTGAACTAATACAAGAAAAAATCAGTGAACTGAAAAAACTTATTCTGGAAGCCGGAATCGAGTCGCCTGCGGAGCTGGAACTATTGGAGACCAAAGTCAGGGCGTCCTCAAAAACCGAGCTTACATGGAAGCAGGTGGAGCTTGCCCGGCATCCCGACCGGCCCTACTCTCTGGATTATATCAACCGGATATTCGACAACTTCACGGAATTGCATGGCGACCGTGCCTACGGGGACGATGCCGCCATTGTGGGCGGTCTTGCTTTTCTTGACGGCAGGCCCGTTACGGTTATCGCCAACCAGAAGGGCCGCACCCTGAAAGAGAATATGCTGCGGAACCACGGCATGGCTCACCCGGAAGGTTACCGCAAGGCTCTGCGGCTGGCGAAGCAGGCGGAAAAATTCCAGCGGCCCATAATTACCTTTGTTGACACTTCCGGGGCGTATCCGGGGCTTGGGGCGGAAGAACGGGGCATTGGCGAAGCCATTGCCCGCAACCTTAAGGAGTTCAGCCAGCTTAAGACGCCGATTGTGTGTATCATAATCGGCGAAGGCGGATCGGGCGGCGCGTTGGGGATTTGCGTGGGGGACAAGGTGTATATGCTGGAGAACGCCATTAATTCGGTAATAAGTCCCGAAGGATGCGCGTCAATTCTGCTAAGGGATGCGGCACGGGCCAAGGATGCCGCCGCCATGCTCAAAATTACCAGCGCGGATATTCTGGCCTTTAACGTAATTAACGGCAGAATAAAAGAAGCGCCCGGCGGGGCCCACACAGACCCCGATGCCACCGCCGCACTGATCAAAGAGACCCTTGTTAAAGACCTTGCCGACCTACAGAGCCGCAGTCCATCGGTGCTGGTGGGTTACCGGAATCAGAAGATTCGCAAAATAGGCCACTGGAACGAGGGCTAGGGGACTTTTAAGAAGGGGCTGTGCGGAAGTCCGTACAGCCCCTAACTTTTACTTCCTGATATTGTAGAACGCCTTACCGCCAGCGTACTCAGCCACGCCTTCAAGTTCGTCCTCGATACGCATAAGCTGGTTGTACTTGCAGACCCGGTCGGTGCGGCTCATGGAGCCGGTCTTGATTTGCCCGGTTTCCAGCGCCACCACAAGGTCGGCGATAAAGCTGTCCTCGGTCTCGCCGGAACGGTGGGAAATAATGGCGGTATACCCCGCGCGCTTGGCCATTTCCACGGCTTCGTAGGTTTCCGTAAGCGTACCAATCTGGTTTACCTTGACAAGAATAGAGTTACACGCCCCAAGCCCAATGCCCTTTTCCAGCCGTTTGGTATTGGTAACAAAGAAATCGTCCCCTACAATCTGAACCGTGCCGCCCAAAGCCTTGGTGAGTTTTACATAACCGTCCCAATCGTCCTGATCCAGCGCGTCTTCGATAGAGACGATGGGGTACTTCTTTACCCATCCGCTGTAAAGATCGATCATCTCATCGGTGGTAAAGAGCTTGCCCGGATTGGACTTCCAGAACTTGTAGCCTTTCTTTTCGCCTTCGGCAAAAAGCTCGGAGCTGGCGCAGTCAAGGGCGATACTGATCTGGTCGCCCGCCTTGTACCCGGCATTTTCGATGGCCTTCATGACAAATTCCAAGGCTTCCTCGTTGCCGATGTCCGGGGCAAAGCCGCCCTCATCGCCCACGGCAGTGTTCTTGCCCGCGTCGTGCAGGAGCTTTTTAAGGCTGTGGAAAACCTCGGCAGACCAGCGGACGGCTTCCCTCACCGACTGCGCGCCTACGGGCATGATCATGAACTCCTGAAAGTCAATTTTGTTGTCCGCGTGCTTGCCGCCATTAATGATGTTCGCCATAGGAACCGGCAGAAGGTTGGAATGGAAGCTGCCCAAATATTTGTAGAGGGGAACGCCCAAATAACTGGCCGCCGCGCGGGACGCGGCCATTGACACGCCCAGAATGGCGTTTGCCCCAAGCTTGGCCTTGTTTTCGGTTCCGTCCAGCTCGATCATGGTGCGGTCAAGGTTAACCTGCTCCAGAGCATCCATGCCCTCGATCTCCGGCCCTATAACGTTATTGACGTTATCCACCGCCTTCTGAACGCCCTTGCCCAAATAGCGGCTCTTGTCGCCGTCCCGAAGCTCCACGGCCTCGTAATCGCCGGTGGACGCCCCGGAAGGAACCGCAGCCCTTCCCATAGAGCCGTCCGCAAGGTAGACGTCAACTTCAACCGTAGGATTTCCCCGGGAATCAATAATTTCCCTAGCCTCGACATATTCAATATCGCTCATATACTCCCCCATCTCATTGTGTTTTTTATTGTTCATGATTGCCTTTTTTCCGGCGAAAGTCAAGGGGCCGCATTGCCTCATTGAAAATGTTACCCATGAGGGTACGATGGTTCCTGCCAAACATGAAGGAACGCCTACGCCTTGCGCTTTTCCTGCCTTTTCAGCAGGTTTTGCGCCATTTCCAGTATAAATTCCTGGGTGTCGGCGGTCAGTTTGCCGAAAACCGCCAGCAGTTCCTTTTCATAGGGGGAAGCTGGGCCGAACATCTCGCCCTTTCCATTCCGTAGCCAGTCCTCGTCAATGGCGAAAGTAGCGCATATCAGCTTTATGTTTTTATCTGTGAGGGCTACTTTTTCCAGTTCGATCATGGACAGAGCGGTTTGCGTCAAACCAATTCGCCGGGCGAATTCTCCCTGATTCAACCCCAATGCCTTTCTAACAAGCCGGATTCGGTCAAGTTTATTCATTATAGCCCCTGTTTTAACCTCTATATAAATAAGAGAATAGCACTTGCAAGTAAAAAATACAACAAGAATACCAATGGCTTAATAAGCACTTGACAAATACACGAATAAATGATAAAATAATACCAGTAATTTATAGGAGCAAAAATGCTGAACAATGAAGCCTCTGTCGTTATGCTTTCCCGCCTGTTAACACCGGAGAACAAAGCCCAACTGCTTGCTTGGGTGCGCCTTGCTTATGCGGCGGAAAATTCCGCCCGCAAAGCTCAACATTCCGTTTCGGCATTGGACGGCGCTTTTACACAGGAAGCGCAGGAGTATTCATGCATCCGCATTGAGGCGCAAAAGTGAATTCGATTTTTGTGTGACTGAGGGATATCATACGAAATTCGCATATAGAGAATTATGCGACATAAAATCTGAAATTTTGTGAAGGTGGCATAAGCCATTACGGAACACTCATTGAATTAAGGACTTTATGAATTTCAACGCATAGCTCTCAAAAATACTTTGTTGCCAAAGTAAAGGAGAAAAAAATGGCAAATAAAAGATTTGGGTTGGGAATGCTGGTAATAACACTGGTATTCGGAATGTCGGTTGTTGGATGTGCATCTTCGCCACTAACAAAGAGATTTTTTAGTAATGAGCCAGTTCAGGTTATAAGCGAAATCAATGCTGAATCAACAAGAGTGAGTGAGCTTACTAATATTGTTTGGCTCGGTGCGTTTGGAAGTAGAACATTTCCAAGTATCGCTGAAACGGCTAGAGCGGGTGGTATAACAAGAATAGCCACTGTGGAATATTATGTACGACCTGGAATTTTGAGATTGTGGAGGGAATTTACCACAATAGTAACAGGGGATTAATGAGAAAAGATGCCGTGCCATTAATCGCAGATGGCACGGGGTTTCACAGCGGATTACAGGATTTTGCCTTCGTAGCGTCTCATGTAAAAAACTAATGTTTTTGAATTAAAAGGTGGAAATGTTCACTTACTCGAATGACCAAATAATTCTCAGCCAAGGGAAGATCATGTAACTGTCAGCGCCTCCCCTACGCCGCCAAACAGCCAGCAAGCATCCCTTTACATTCCCCCGCTTTCCGGTGTATAAAGGAACAGTCCTTTCAGGCTGTCTTTACTGGAGCGGTGTCCGAGTGGTTGAAGGAGATGGTTTCGAAAACCATTGAGCTCGCAAGGGCTCCGGGGGTTCGAATCCCCCCTGCTCCGAGAATTTCCTGAAAACTGACAGGAACTGGGGGATTCGAAACGGAGCGTTCCTGCAAAAGCGCCAAGGCGTAAGCCTTGAAGGGTGTATGCGGCGCAGGGACGCGCCGGGAACGTGCAGGCGGCCTGGAAGCCCGAGACAGGATGTTGAGGGCTGGAAGGCGAATCCCCCCTGCTCCGAAAGCCGGGGATGAGTTTATTTTGGAGAGATGTCCGAGTGGTCGAAGGTGCAGCATTGGAAGTGCTGTGTGCCCGCAAGGGTACCGAGGGTTCAAATCCCTCTCTCTCCGTAGTTGTCTTGTGGAAAGCATGATAGATGGTATGACAGCGAGAGATTTCAGCCGGAGCGCAGCATGAGTGTTTGGGAAGCCCTGATTCTGGGCGTGGTTCAGGGTATTACCGAGTTTCTGCCCGTAAGCAGTTCGGGGCACTTGGTGCTTTTGGATACCATTTTGGGCATAAGAGAGCCGACCTTGGCCTTTCATACGGCGATTCACATGGGAACCCTTGCCGCCGTGGTGTCTGTCCTGCGGCGGGATATATGGAACCTGATCCGCAACATCGCCCAGCCGCTGACCCTCTATCTGATTATCGGGACAATACCCACGGTCATTGCCGCCCTGCTTTTTATGGACTTGATAGAGCAGGCGTTTGCCAGCGCGGCCCCCCTAGGGTTCGCCTTTCTTGTAACGTCTGCCCTGCTTGTTGTGTCCGACAAACTCTACCACCGTAACGAAAAGCCCGGCGGCTTGCCAGCCAAGTTGGCCAGCCCGGCCCAGCCCCGGCTCCAGAGCGAAATGAACTGGGTCGATGCCTTGGTTATCGGCGTTTTTCAGGCCGTGGCTATCGTTCCCGGCATTTCCCGTTCCGGGGCCACCATCTCTGCGGCCCTGTCCCGCAGGCTAGACCGGGATTTTTCCGCGCGCTTTTCTTTTCTCCTTTCCATCCCCGCGATACTGGGCGCTACCGTGTTGCACCTAAGGGAGCTTGGCGAAATTGCCCGCGGCGGGATCATGGCGGCGGAGGGAACCATCGGGCTTCTTCCGCTTCTTGTAGGCACTGTTAGCGCCGGCGTAGTGGGCTTTTTCGCCGTCCGGTTTACCATCAAAATAGTGCGGGAACGATCCCTTGCGGGCTTTGCGGTATACACGGGAGCCTTGGGCATCTTGGTGCTAACAGACCAGTTCATAACCAATTTCGTTTTTTAAGACAGCGGGCCGCATGGATTTTTCCGTTTTTGTCCCATTCGACCTGCTTCCGTGGCAGTGGGCAACGTGGATCGCCACAGGACTCGCCGCGGGACTTACCAAGGCCGGGTTTGGCGGCGTTACCGCAGTCATTATCCCCGTTATCGCCGTGATTTTCGGCGCAATGCAGTCCACGGGACTCCTGTTGCCGCTACTTTTATTCGCGGACATTCTGGCGGTTTCCTACTATCGCCGTTATGCGCAATGGAAATACATCCTTAAACTTCTGCCTTGGACGCTTGCCGGTTTCGCGGCGGCCCTTCTTGTCGTCCACCTCGTGCCAATTCAGGCATTCAGATACCTTATGGGGGGCAGTATACTCGCGGGCCTTATCGTCATGGTATGGAACGACCGCAAGGGAAAGGACGCGCCGCCGCCTTCACGCTGGTGGTTTTCCGCCCTTTTCGGCATTGCGGGGGGATTCGCCACGATGGTGGGCAACATTGCCGGGCCAATTCTGGCGGTGTTCCTTCTTTCCATGCGGCTCCCGAAAAACAGCTTTGTGGGCACTACGGCATGGTATTTTCTTATTGTAAACTGCCTGAAGCTTCCCATTCATATTTTTTTCTGGCAGACCGTTACCGTTACTACGCTCCTTTTTAACCTGACACTGGTTCCAATGGTCATTGCGGGGGTAGCGCTGGGCATCTTTCTTATAAAAAAAATCTCCGAACCCGTGTACCGGAAAAGCATTATCGTTCTAACCCTGATTTCGACCGTGCTATTGTTCACTTAAGATTTCTTAGAAGTTTCAACAGGTACAGTTACACGTACAGGACAAGGGAATTCCTGCCGTCCGAAGATAAATTAAACCCCAACAATCCAGCCGTTTATTGGAACCATGGCAATATTCTTTCCAGCAACATATAAAAACCACCTGTATAAAATGGGATAGCAAGGAATACTGTTCCTAAATTTAAAAAACGATCAAAGAAAGAACCCTCCGTAGTGTGGTGCGTGGGAAAGAAGAAATGAATTTGATCGTTGATTTGCCCCATTCGGTAAAACAGACGATCTATGTCTGTTACGGAATCGTCAATCTAATAGAAGCCGCCGTCGCACATATTGGCCTGATAATGGTGCGATTCATAGCTGTGAATTATTTCTATGCTCGCTATCTTGCTTATGTCAATATATACGGCTTTGGAAAAGAATTCCTTCCTTGCCAAAATATTGCCTTTTATTTCATACCTTTTGGACAGACCGTAGATTAATGCAAAAAAAAGAAACAGCCAGACAATGGAGAGAAATATTATTAAACCAATAAAACCTGATTCAGGGTCATTGTAAAGATCGACCCACATAAAAAAGAAGCCAACCCCCGAGGCAAAAACGCAACCAGCCCATCCATTGAGAAAGGTGGCAGATACATAAAATATATCTCTCTTGTTTCTCTTGGCTTTTGCCGAAAAAAATACCGTTGTAACAGCAAACAAAGCGGAGAGCGCTATTTTAAACATTGTTTCATTCATCATCTGTTACCAACCAGTCTGAGACATTAACTGGAGTTCCCCCGATTTTTTGGACAGTGAATTAAGCCGCTAAATTATTTGTTAATGCTAAAGGTGTAGCATATCCGATTGCCGAATGTCTACGGCGTCTGTTGTAATACATTTCGATGTA
>Ga0123355_10008063_pt1 | contig 15888 bp, 16 predicted proteins | sample TergutEmb28metaG_3_FD_89872 | JGI IMG/M metagenome (GOLD analysis project Ga0123355, IMG submission 89872) | Embiratermes neotenicus P1 segment gut microbial communities from Petit-Saut dam, French Guiana - Emb289 P1 | ecosystem: Host-associated > Arthropoda: Insects > Digestive system > Gut ...
CGCCTTAGCCGGACAAAGAGCCGAAATGCAAGGCACAGCCAATACTTTCTTGGCGGGTGCGCAACTGGTAATGGGCGTTTACTCTATTAGCGTAATAGGCCGGCAGGTAGCGTCAGGTTTTAGGCTGACCATAAGCAGGCCAAGCAATATAAGCTTTAGACCGCCTATCCAAAGATTTGCAATAGCAGGTGGCGGTAATCATTACGAATTTGTAGTGCCCATAACCTGGCAAGGTAGCTTTGCCGTTAGCCATAGCATGACTTCCGTCAGTCAGATGTCCGCCCATCAGATTGGGCAGCTTACCCACGCTATTCAGATGGCTGCAAGTGGCGGGGGGATGCCTCCTCAGATACCAAATGAACTTAGACCTCAACATTTGATGGAGGAGCTTGCTCAAAGTGGAGTTAGACATAACCCAGATGATGTAATAATGGTTGTGAGAACACCAGATGGTAAATTATTATGGCTCGAAACTGGAAATTCAAATGCAGGATTGAAGCATATAGTAGATAGACATGCTTCTGACCTTGCCTCTAAAGGAATACCAGAGCGAGATATACCAAAATTTATGCAACAGATGCTGCAAACTTCTCCCATACGTACCGGTGCTGGCGGCAGTGGGCCTTTTGCAGATTTCCAAATAGGTAATGATATCTTTAGAGTAGCCTATGGAACTAATGGGTTTATTGTTTCTTTTTATCCAATTGGATAGTTTATAAAAAAGAGCTGGGAGATGGATATTTATGAAGAAGTATCAATTGAAATTTTGGTTTGAACACGGAGGGGGTTGCTGCTGGAGCATAAATGATAAGGCAAAGAAAAAATATGGATATGCTATAAAAAACGATACTCTTCCTATTTCTAATTTAACTATAGAAAGCCTTAATGAGTTGGAAAAAGAATTTTCTACGTATCTAAACTGGGATGATCCGATTAAACCTTCACCATGGACAACGGAACAAAAAAATTCATTTATCAAAAAAGCGACCATTTTGTGTCAAAGATTGCAAAATGAATTAGGTAAAGAATTTGATGTGCTAAATGAAGTTAAACGGTCTATAGAGATATGAAATATTTTTGTTAATCACACATTTATTAAGTTCCAAGTCAATAGTCCAATTCTTTGGTTATTGACTTGGATTCATTTCAATTATTTAAGCCTGAATGTGTAATAAATGGAAAAAATCAGTTGATATAAATGCAAACGAATATGCTTATGTTGACAGAGGGAGTAAATGAACTATGAACTCTTTAAATATTTTATTTCCCTATTCATTCGCTATTGAATTAATTGAATTAAACTGGTATGACATTTTAGTTGCTGTTAATAATGGTTTTTTATCTCATCAAACTGCTATTGACCATGCCTTACGTGAGTTATCATTGAATGAAAATCCACTACAAGATACTCTAAATTTGGCAATATTGACTCCGGCCGAAGCCGTTTACCCACATTCAATTTTTCCTTATCTTGAAAAATTGGCAAACGATGTATCTGAACAAGAAAAAAGCATTACGAAACAAAAGATGTTATATCTGATTTTAAAATGGATATCTGACAATAAAGTGAAATTTGACAATCCCCTTAACATCCTGGAATTCATTTATGCTGATTTTGATTATCCGGATAACCTTTCGCACCTTGTTAGGTATATGCCACGTGATCCAAGTCAACCTATACTTAATGATGAAGAATTATTTAAAAGGTCAAATATTTTTCTTGAAGATCAAAAGTTTTTATTTGATGGTAGTAGTCAGCAGTGTGAGTGATGTAAAATAGCTTAAAACCTGAATGTGCTGTATCATTAAAACGATCATCAGTGCATTCAGGTTATTTTCTTTACAAGGATGTGTTAACATTGTATACAAAAGGTATAAAACCCGTAAGTACATCAATTTATATCAATCCACCGGCTTGGTTAAAAATTTCTGCTAAAAATTACGATTATCTTGTGTTGGATAAAGATGCCACTAAGCATGATGTAGATTTGTTTCTATTTAGTCTATTTATCTACAATAATATCTCTTTTACAGATGATCCAAAGCTTAGTATATTAAATTTATATAACGAGATTAGCAAAAATGATGGAATTGTTCTAGGTGGAGGATTAATGTTTTTTGAGGGGGAGAAAAAAATATTGCCTAGTTGCTGCTGTGGCTTAGAAGAATGGGCAGAAACAATTAATGATATATCTAACAGAAGAGGAGTTTGGCTTGGACATGATCCTACACCAACAATTGAATACCGAGAACATAATATTATAATGTGGTCTGATGATTATAGTAAAAAACCAAAAAGCGACTTAGTTAGCATTGAATTTTCTGTAACGGAATTGGAATACTTTCTTCCACAATTGAGAGATGACATGCGAAACTTCTTCGAGATACCATTTTATGAAAGGCTAAGCGAAATAGATAATAATAACTATAAAAGAACAATTTCGGCTGTAATGGCAGGATTTAATGTTGTTTAAACATATCGTCATTATTTGATTTTCAAGAAAGTAGGCTGATCATTTTGATCAGTCTATTTTTTGCATGAGCTATTATTGTGCAATTTCGGAGTAAAAATATACCATTCCCTATACTTGAGCTATTTTAAAAGGAAATTCAGTTGGGGAGTGTGGCTCACCAACTGATCTTACAAAGCCTCTGAATGCCTTTAAAATGGCACTTGGAAAATTTCAACTTTCAAATTGCACATTTATAGATCATTCTTTACATTTAACTTGAACTTGGCGTAACACGAACTCCATTTATAATGACCGCTGTAACTGCTTCTACATCAATTGGAGCATCTGTAAAGAAGAAAAACTCGAAGAAATCAAGCCCAACACCACCGGAACTTCCTTTTGGTCTAATGTTGAACCAACGATTTTCCAATTCAATTTCTACCCTGGGGTGTAGGCGATGAAAATGAGCGTCCCACTCATGAGTCCCTTTCATTTGAATCCCTAATGGGCTAAGAGACATATACTCAATATGGATATCCACAGCCTCAACGTTTTCCCACGAAAGCACTTGATAGTTAGGTTCGCTGATATTTACTTGAAGCTTCCATTCTCCTACAACCGGCCTTTGCACTTGCCCGGAAAATTGAGTGCAGTTAATACTATTACCAACTAATTCTAATGTTTTGGCTCTAGCGATTCCAATATCGCCAACAATACGCATTTCAAAATATGAAGTATTGTTAGCTTGGTCAAAGTGAAGCCTATTCATGCTACTTCCACCACCGCGTGAAAGTTGACCGTCTACATAAAATTCAATGTCAGGCCACATATAACGGGTCAATCTATTTTCGTCGGTTATATCTTGCATTGTCAGATACAGCAAAACTACACTGTTGACTTGCTGCGCGCCTATTACCTCTAAGCGTATGCCCTGATCTTCTGCATAAGAAGGTTTTGTTGGTGCTGTCACCAAATCTATAAAGGCAGGATTAAACCGTGAATTAAACATATCCAATCCACCGCTTGCAGCATACCCGGTAGCGGATATTGTCACAAAAATAAATGCAACAACGGCGGCCACAGAAAATTTACTATACCTTTTTACTTTTTTCTTTTCCATATGTTCCATTCTCCTTTTTAATTTATCCTTATCAACTTTAATTTGCGAAAATGCATCGTAAATGCGCTGCTCTTCTCTATCAAATTCTTGGTTTGTATTTTTCATATTTTGACCCCTTCCTGTTCGTGGTTAAAATCCAAGTAATCTGCCAGTTTCTTTTTGGCACGTTCGTATCTCTTGCGCAAAGCAGCAGGGGATGATCCCATTTGTTCGGATAACTCCTCGTAGCTGTATCCTTCAAAAATGCGTCCATAAATTAAAGCTCGATCTTGTGGTTTAAGCAAACCTAAAGCATAAAGTGTTTCGTCGTTAAGTCCGGTTTGCTCAGAGCTTACCACAGTATTTTCAGGGATATCACCAAAAAAGAGAACACGGCGTTTTTTCAATTTATTAATACTTTGATTGTATGTGATTTTGTATAGCCAGGCGGAGGGGTTATCACCTTTAAAAGAAGCTTGGTTTTGGTAAGCAATTATGAATACATCTTGTACCACATCTTCCGCATCCTGATGATTATAAAGTATAGAGGTTGCATAACGCAGCAATTTTTCACCATATGTGTCTATCAATTCTTCCATTTGTAATACCACTTAATTCATCATCTCCCATTTATGATTTAGTATTATGCAAGGTAGTCTAATATATCAATCGATTGAACACCCTTATAACAATTGAGAAAGGTCATTTGTGACATGAGTGAATAAATTTCCACCGTTTTTGTTTGAGAGACTTGTTATAGTCATTTGTTTTGTGACAAATAAGCTATAAAAAAAGACCGGCGGTTTTAAAAACCACCGGCCTTTTTATTTTCCTACGTAAGCATACCCTGCCCATATCTTGGAGGAACTTTACCATTAAGATAGTCTATCCTCTCACAGAGGGTTTTAACTATTTTATAAAGCAATTCTGAATTGTTTTCAATTATGCTATAGGCATTCATTTGGTTAATTTCCAACACTACTGTTTCTTCAGATGATGTAATTACAGTAGCCGCTCTGGGTTTTAACAGGAATAAGGACATTTCTCCAAAGAAGTCGCCGGGGCCAAGCTGAGTTATTAACACTTGGTCAACAGCACCATAGTTTTTCACTATCCGCACATTACCTTGCAGTATAATATACATGCAGTATGGTTCTTTATCTTTTTCGCGGATTATGATGGTATTTTTAGAATAACTTTTGGCAGTAGATAGTTCTTGCAATTGTTCCAAATCAATCATATGCATACCCTCACTTAACCTAGATTTAGAAGCCGTGTTGCTCTTAGCTCCTCACATTTATAAAAATTTTTTTATCTCCATAATTTCATCCCTGTACGCAGCCGCTTGTTCAAATTGCAACTCTGATGCAGCTTGGCGCATTTTTTTCTCCAGGCTCTTTATAGCGGTTACAAGTTCTTCTCTATTCATAGATTCAGGATCTTTGGCAAGTCCTTTTTGCTTTTTGTTTTCTGTTGGGGCGGCTGTTGCTTTTATTAATTCTCTTATCTTTTTAGTAACGGAGCGGGGTGTCCAACCATGAGCTTTATTAAATTCTTCCTGAATATGACGACGTCTATTAGTTTCAGAAATAGCTCGCGACATAGAATCGGTTATTTTGTCTGCATACATTATGACATGGCTGTCAACATTACGGGCAGCCCGTCCTATTGTTTGTATCAAAGAGGTTTCAGAGCGTAAAAATCCTTCTTTGTCAGCATCCAAAATGGCTACCAAAGCACATTCAGGAATATCAAGCCCCTCTCTCAACAAGTTAATTCCTACCAATACATCAAATACATCCATGCGTAGATCGCGAATAATTTCAATACGCTCTAACGTATCTATGTCTGAATGTAAATATCGTACCCGCACCCCGGCCTCACTAAGGTATCCGGTTAAATCTTCTGCCATTTTCTTAGTAAGGGTAGTTACTAATACCTTTAAGTTTTTATCAGTAACTTTGTGTATTTCTCCCAGCAAATCATCTATTTGCCCTTTTACAGGCTTAACAATAACCTCCGGGTCAAGCAATCCTGTAGGGCGAATAATCTGCTCTGCTACCTGTTCAGTATGTTGCTTTTCAAACACATTAGGGGTTGCGGATACAAACATCATTTGGTTAATACGTCCTTCAAATTCATCAAAACGCAAAGGGCGATTATCTAATGCAGAAGGAAGTCTAAACCCAAACTCTACCAAAGTGGATTTACGAGACCTATCGCCTTCATACATTCCTCGTACCTGGGGAATAGTTACATGAGACTCGTCAGCAAAAATCATAAAATCATCAGGAAAATAATCCAGCAAAGTATGAGGGGTACTACCTGCCGGGCGTCCGGCCAAGTGGCGAGAATAATTTTCTATACCGGAGCAAAAACCAATCTCGCGTAACATCTCAATGTCATATCGGGTTCTCTGCATGATCCGTTGAGCCTCAATAAGCTTGTCCTCGGATTTAAAGTATTCAATTTGTTCTTTTAGTTCTTCTTCAATGCCTGTAATAGCAGCTTCCAATTTTTCTGCACCTGTTACAAAGTGTGAAGCCGGGAAGATAGTCGCATGATTACGCAAACCAACAATATCTCCGGTTAAAGCATGAATTTCTGTAATACGCTCAATTTCATCACCAAAAAACTCTACCCTTAAAGCATTTTCAGATGAATTAGCCGGAAAGATCTCCACTACATCGCCGCGCACTCTAAATGTACCACGCTGGAAGTTGATGTCATTTCTATTATATTGGATATCTACCAGCCGCCGCAAAACCCGGTCACGATCTCTTTCCATACCGGGCCGCAGAGATAACATATTTTCTTTGTATTCTTCCGGATCACCAAGGCCGTAGATGCAGGATACACTTGCGATTATAACCACATCTTTCCGTTCTAACAAGGCCGATGTAGCAGAGTGTCGCAGTTTATCTATTTCTTCATTGATAGCTGAGTCTTTCTCAATAAATGTGTCGGTGGAAGGGACGTAAGCTTCCGGTTGATAATAGTCATAATAACTTACATAGTATTCTACAGCATTGTTGGGGAAAAACTCCTTAAATTCGCTGTATAACTGAGCCGCCAGGGTTTTATTATGAGCCATTACTAAAGTAGGGCGTTGCAGCTCTTGGATAACATTTGCCATAGTAAACGTTTTGCCGCTGCCGGTTACTCCAAGAAGAGTTTGGAAGCGTTTACCATCTCTAAACCCCCGAGAAAGGGCAGAAATTGCTTCCGGCTGGTCGCCTGTTGGCTTAAATTCGGAGACAAGTTCAAATTGCATAGCATCACTTCCTTATACCTCCATTATACGACTGTGACCTATTACCTGCAAGCAAAAAAAAGACCGCAATTTTGCGGTCTTTTTTAATTTATGGTGAGATTTTTTGTGCATTAATTTTTACACCGGGCCCCATGGTGCAGGCAAGCACCACACTTTTAAGATAGGTACCTTTTGCAGCAGAAGGTTTGGCTTTAATAAGAGCACCCAAAAGGGTGTTAAAATTGTCTGTAAGTTTTTCATTGCCAAACGAAACTTTGCCTATAGGAACGTGAACAATGTTTGTTTTATCCAAACGATATTCTATTTTACCGGCTTTAATTTCGGTTACTGCTTTGCTTACATCCATAGTTACAGTACCGGCTTTTGGATTTGGCATAAGTCCTTTGGGGCCAAGTATACGCCCAATACGACCTACTACACCCATCATATCCGGGGTAGCTACTACCACATCAAATTCAAACCAGTTTTCAGTTTGAATTTTTGTAACAAGCTCTTCTGCACCAACAAATTCAGCACCGGCTTTTTCTGCCTCTGTAGCTTTTTCGCCTTTTGCAAATACAAGTACACGCACTTTTTTACCGGTACCATGGGGCAATACAACTGCACCCCTAACTTGTTGGTCTGCATGGCGAGAATCTACGCCTAGCCTAACATGTGCTTCTATGGTTTCATCAAATTTAGCAGTTGTCGTTTTTAGTACAAGATCTATAGCGTCAGAAACATCGTAAAGCATTTCTTTATCTATTAATTGAGCTTTTTCCCTGTATTTTTTGCCTCTTTTCATCTAAACACCCTCCTAGTCCTTTACCACTATACCCATACTACGGGCAGTACCGGCGATAACGCTCATGGCCGACTCTATGGATGCAGAGTTAAGGTCCGGCATTTTTTGTTCCGCAATTTTGCGAACTTCTTCGCCAGTAATAGTGGCTACTTTATCTTTTTGAGGTACCGCAGATCCTGATTCAATATTACATGCCTTCTTTAACAAAACTGCGGCTGGTGGGGTTTTAGTGATAAAAGTATAGCTTTTATCTGCATAGATGGTAATAACAACCGGTATTACCAATCCAACTTGAGACTGGGTGCGCTCGTTAAATTCTTTACAAAAACCCATAATATTAAGGCCATGTTGTCCCAATGCAGGGCCGACAGGTGGGGCTGGGGTTGCCTTACCTGCATTTATTTGCAGTTTGACATACCCGGCGATTTTTTTTGCCATAATAATCTCCTTTTGCGGTATGACAGCAAAAAAGCACTGTCTAACGGGTTGTACCCTCCCGCTTAGTTAATAAAAACAACTTTTAAATTTAAAGCTGTCTTATTACATTTTTTGCAACATATGAAAGTCAAGCTCTACAAAAGTATCACGTCCAAAGACGGAGAGCTTGATTCTTACCGATTTTTTCTGATGATTAACTTCTTCTACATTTCCAATAGAGCCTTCAAATGGGCCGTCAATAATCTTAATTAGTTGACCGGGATTTAAATCAAAAGGTATTACGTTACCATCTATACCCATGGCTGCAATTTCTTCTTCTGTTAAAGGTACAGGCTTAGAACCGGGCCCAACAAAGCTTGTTACACCTCGGGTGTTACGCACAACATACCAAGTATCATCATTCATTACCATTTTAAGAAGTACATAACCCGGCAATACCTTGCGCTGAACAATCTTTTTGCGTCCATTTTTCATTTCTATTCCATCCTGGAGCGGAACTACTACTTTATCAATAAGATCGTGCATACCACGATTCTCTATGATTTTTTCGATATTGGCTTTTACTTTATTTTCATAACCGGAATAGGTGTGTACCACATACCATTTAGATTCTTCTGCCATAATTAACTCCCTAGGCTAAGAACCCAACTATTGTAGTATAAAGTGTAGCTAAAGCACCATCCAACATTGCAATATAGGCTCCAAAAAGTCCGGAAATAATGACCACAGTGATAGTTTTGCGAATCAACTCAGGACGGCTTGGCCAAACTATTTTATCAAATTCGCTACGATATATTGTATAGGTGCCGTATAATTTATTTTTTCCTTTTTTTTCTTTATTCTCGCTACTCATCACTTAGTCTCCCGATGGTTAGTGTGTTTATTACAGAAACGGCAAAACTTTTTAATTTCCATACGATCCGGGTGGTTCTTTTTTTCTTTTGTTGTGTTGTAGTTGCGTTGCTTACAATCTGTACAAGCAAGAGTTATCTTGGAACGCATAAGTTATCCTCCTTTAAAAACGAACGTAAATATACATAATCACAAAAAAGATGTATTTTGGCTAAAACAAGTTAGTTTCAATACATTTTTAATAATTGCACAGCAAATAATTGCCACATTCAAGTGATAGTATCATACGGAAAGGTTCATGTCAAATTTTCCATAGGATTTTGCAGCGTTAAATTATCGACTCTATAAAATTACCAAACTGCATACGTCCCGTTTGTGTATCTTTAAATACGCCACAATCAATCAGTACTTTTAAAAACACTTGCCCAATTTCATGACGAAGGATTTCCTCTGCTTTTTCAATAGAATTTGTATTTCCGTAACGTTTTAACAAGTCAGAAATCCAAGTTTCATGAGGTTCAAGCAAAGGGTCATTGCCTAATTTAAATGTTATGTGCCCTGCCAAAATCTTTGTCACTATGCCAAATGTCTTATATAGACGTCCCGGTAAAATAGCCAATCCCAATACTTCAATTAATCCGATATTTTCTTTTTTTATATGGTGCCATTCCGAATGCGGATGAAACAGCCCTAAAGGATATTCGCCAGTAGTACGATTATTGCGTAGTACCAAGTCCAACTCCAGTTGATTAGCCTGATTGTATCGGATAATCGGCGTAACAGTATTATGAGGAATTTCTCCCGAAAATGCACGAATATCTGCTTGCGGATCTGAGTATTTACGCCAATGTTCTAATATATGATTAGCTAGTTCAGCAAGATTAACATCGGTGTTATCCGTATCATCTGCATCCCCTGTAACAGTTAACCTTATCACTGATAACGGCCATTCTACTTGTGATATAGATATTCCCGGATATTTAGAATGCTGATATTCGACATAGGTTTTTGCACTATCAAGAGGGAATCGGTGCCGCCCACCTTGAAAATGATCATGGGAAAGGATTGAGCCGCCCACAATGGGTAAATCGGCATTGCTTCCAATAAAATAATGAGGAAAGTCCTTAACAAATTCTATAAGCTTATGAAATGTGCCTTTGTTGATTTTCATAGGAGTATGTTTTTCATTAAATACAATACAATGTTCATTATAATAGAGATAAGGTGAGTACTGAAAATACCAATTTTCATTGTCTAACGAAACAGGGATAGCTCGCAAGTTTTGCCGTGCCGGATGGCCGGATGTGCCTCCAAAACCAATATTTTCGACGCAAAGTAAACATTTGGGATAATCTGAGGATTGGCCTTTGCTTGCTATAGCAATATCACGAGGATCTTTTTCCGGTTTTGATAGGTTTATGGTTATTTCCAAATCGCCATACAAAGTATCTGCTATCCATCTTTTATTTTTTTTGATATGCTCCACTTGAATATAGTTACATGACCTGCACAAGTAATAGAAATAATTTGTAGCCTCAGTTGGGTCATTGGAATACTTAATTAAAAAGGATCTTAGTGTTTCAGATGGGCGAGGCATAAGAAGGTTCATTAACTCGGCTTCCATTACCTGATTATCAACCAAAGCTGCAAGAATAGGTGAGGCATTATCACAGTTTTTATAAGCAGGATTAGGATTTCCAAATTTTTCAGGATCAGCAGTAATTTTTAAATATGATAATACCTGATTGCGTACAAATACTAAATCGCAAGGCTCCATCAATTCTTTATCCAAGGCATATTGTAATAAAGATTCTACAGTACTATGCATTTTTAAAACCCTCTGGATACTTTGAGTGCCATTGCCACGCAGAATCAATAATTGTTTCTAAGTCAGTACGCACCGGGTTCCATCCCAGTTCTTGCTTAATTTTTTCAGAAGAAGCAATGAGCACTGCCGGATCACCGGAACGACGCCCCTTTTGCTCTATAGGAATTTTACGTCCTGTCACATGACACGCGGTATCAATAATTTCTTTATTAGAAAAGCCATTGCCACTACCCAAATTGTAAGTAAGAGAAGGAGAACCACTTTCTAATTTTTTAAGTGCCAGGATATGTGCATCTGCAAGGTCTGTTACATGAATATAATCCCGTATGCAAGTACCATCCGGCGTATCATAATCGTTGCCGTAAAGCGGAAGTGAAGAGAATTTTCCCATTGCTGTTTGCAATATTATAGGGATAAGATGCGTTTCAGGTGTATGATCTTCGCCAATTTCTCCACTACAATGTGCCCCTGCCACATTAAAATAGCGCAACGTTGCATATGAAAGGTTATAGGTTTGCTCATACCATTTTAAAATTTTTTCTACTGTCAGTTTTGTTTCGCCGTATGGATTTACCGGCAAAGTAGGACTGTCCTCTGTTATAGGTATGGCGGAAGGCTCTCCATATACTGCCGCAGTAGATGAAAAAACTATATTCCTAACATCATGCTTTAACATAGACTTTAGCAAGCTTAATGCACCAACCACGTTATTTTCATAGTATTTCATTGGTTCACTAACACTCTCGCCAACTAATGAATATGCCGCATAATTAACTACAGATGATATTTTATTTTCAGTAAACACTTTATCCATCAAAAGTGAATCTCTCAAATCACCTTGATAAAAGCGCGCCTCTTTTCCTACAGCCGCCTTGTGCCCTTTTTCTAAATTATCAACTACTACGGTTTCATGCCCTTGCTCCAGCAACTCTGCTACCATATGACTACCTACATATCCAGCTCCGCCACATATTAAAATCGCCATTTTCATTCCTCATTCACTAGAGTTCTTAATAGAGTTCTTACATAACTTCTCCGGCTCCAATTCCTGTTTCGGCTACATAAAATTCCGCAGTAAGCCCTGTTTGGGTAGAATATTCATTTCCCACAAATTCCATAAAATGCTCTACAGCATCCGCTGCTACAATGCTTACTGTACAGCCACCAAAACCGGCACCTGTCATACGTGAACCTAATACGCTTTCAAGTTTCCAAGCCGATTCTGCCAGTACGTCCAATTCATTGCCTGTGACACTGTACAAATCTCTAAGTGATATATGAGAATTATTCATTAATTCTCCAAAAAGACCTAAATCACCACCATTAAGTGCGGAAACAGCAGCAAACACACGTGCATTTTCTTGCACTACATGGGTTGCCCTGTTTCTGATAATAGGATCTTTTATTAATTCTACATGATCTCTAAAAGTTTCAGGGTCAAGATTGCATAAGTATTCTATGTCACATTCTTGCTGCAATATCCTTAAAGCTTCATTACATTCGCTTTGACGTTCATGATACTTAGAATCCACAAGAGCGTGTTTTTTGTTAGTATTTGTAATTACCATTTTATATGAGCCTAAATCAAAGGGTACATATTCGTGTTGTAAGTTTAGACAGTCAATCATAATTGCATGATCTTTTTTACCCATACCTACAGCGTATTGATCCATTATGCCGCAATTTACACCTACAAACTGATTTTCGGCTCGTTGGCAAAGCAATACCATTTCCTTCATAGATAAGTTAAGATCAAATAAGCCGTTTAGTGTTACAGCGGTCAACAATTCGATGCTGGCAGATGAAGAAAGCCCGGAGCCGTTTGGAATATCGCCCCATATATAAAAATCAAACCCACCGATAGTATGTCCAAGCTTAATTATTTCTGCTACAACACCTTTTGGATAATTACCCCAATCGTGAACGGGATCATTTTTTAAATCATCTGTTTTTACCATTACAGGCAGATTAATGTTGCCCGAAATTAAATGGATTGTATTATCATTACGTTTTCTTGCTACGCCATATGTGCCGAAGTTAAGAGCACATGGGAATACATGACCCCCGTTGTAATCGGTATGTTCTCCAATCAGGTTTACCCTTCCCGGAGCATAAAATATACGAAGTTCACTATCATCCCCACCAAAATTTTCTAAAAATTTTTGCCTTAGATTATTTATAGACATAGCTTGATCCTTTCTGATTAGACCTCTTATGTGATTTAAAGATAAAAACTTGCGCTCATAACATTGATACGCTATAAACGCAAGTTCTTGTAATTTGTTACATGTTTGTGTCAAACAGCATTCCCATGTTCATAAATTGATTCATTTGAACCATTTGCCTTGGGTTAAAACTAAGCCCCGAATTTGCGAAATTGGACATAGATTCATCTGCATTCATAAATGCACCCGGGTTTCTGGCAGCACTATCCGCTACATTAGTAAGACGATTCATAAAACCTTGCCTGCCTCCAACATTATCCCGTGAGGCAAACCGCTCTAAGTCACCATTTTCAGCAGCAGCTTGCATACGATCTTCGTCTATGTCCATAAAACCATCACTGCCAATTGTAATGCCTATGCGATTAAGTGAGGCAGCAGAAGATCTAGCTATCTGACCCAGCTCTCGTTCTAAACGATTGCCGCGGGCACCTTCACGAGCGGAGTCCAGCATGTCGTTAAAAGAATTAACCATATGGCGGAAAGCATTGATTTGTCCTGTTTCATTCCGTCCCGTTGTAACATTAACCTGTCCCACTTCACTAAGGCGTGCAGTTACTCCAAAACCTAAATCTACATCATTAGATCCGGATGTTTGTGTCCGGCCGGTAAAACCACGGTTTACCCTAAACTGAGCATTTTGCGCATGTTGAGTAATTGAGCCTATCCCGGTTGCAGACACTGCATTGCCGGTTACATTGCTAACAGTAAAATTGGGTTGGCCTTCTCTAGCTGACCCTGTTTGTGAAGATTGCAAAGCTAAAGAACTTCTTCCGGATGCAGCATCAACAGAAACAGACGCCCTAACATCTAAATTCCTGGAATTAATGGCGTCGGCTATTCTGTCTTGAACATTTCTTACTGTATCGGTTGCGGAAACGTTAAATCTAATGTCAAACTGACGGCCGTCAATATTAAGAGCTATGTGGTTTGCACCTGTAGAAAACCCTGCCGATGATGCAAGGGCAGATGAATTTAATGACGTGCCTTCGTTTCTTTGGGCTTGAGCCACCTGAAGAACATCTACAGTGAAATCTGATTGATTAGCGTTTCTTAACCTGTTTGCACCGGCAAGTATTTCCATCCTGTCAGTATTGTCTGAAACCGCTTGAAATGAGGTAAAAGGAGAGTTTGCGTTTTCCCGACCAATCCCTCGCATGAAGTTAAGCGATTGTGCAAGTACATCTGCATTTCTTCTTAGCTCCAAAAAAGAATTTCTAAAATCCTGAGAAGTAGAGGTGGAATTACCGCCAAGCGGATTATTGTTACCAACCATTGGCATATTGTTGCTTGCGTGAACATTGTTTTGTAATGCATCCCACAAATGGGGATTTGTTGCATTAAAATTTGTGTTAAACATCATAATTATCCCTCCTGACTATTCTACATATTATAGCAGTTTGATATACTTTAGTCCATTTTTTCCTGTTAAATACATTATTTATAAGAGTGCATTCAAATCATCTTTATTTATGCCATATTCTAATCGGTCTTTCATCACCCCATCATGATAAACTGCTTTTATTCGTTCCCCTTCTTTTCGGAATCCCACTTTTTCTATAACCTTGCGGCTTGCATCATTTTCTTTATGGCAGCCTGTGGTTATGCGGATACAATCATCTTTTGTAAAAGCAAATTCAATTACTTTTTTTGTAACCTCCGGCATGTATCCACGCCTGTGATATTCAGGTAGCAACATATATCCCATATGCACTATTTTTCCTAAAGGTGTTATATCGGTTATTGTGTAGCCTATGCTACCTATAAACTGTCCAACATTTTTTTCGCAAATACAAAAATAATGTCCATCAGCATTTTCTATGCCGATTTTCAAATATTTAGCAGATTCATCAATGGAATTTGCTAAAATATCATCCAAATAATACATAGTTTTCTTATCTGACCAAAGACGATGCATTTCATCCAGATCTGATTCTTTATAGTCGCGTAGTATAAGCCTGTCTGTTTCAAGAGATATCATTGTTGCCTCCCACGATTATTTTTTTCATATATTATACCAAATCGCACTTCCGTTAAGATGAAAAAAAAGAGCCTACTGCTAAATAAGCACAGGCTCTTTTTTTCAATGCTAAAGTATATGGAAAAAAATATATTGAAATTTAGCAAAATTCGTGCTAATATCCAAGTGTAATAAAGCTTTACAGATTTTACAGAGCCACAGCGTTTGGAAGGTGCCTAGGAAACACCAACCAACGCTTGCAGGGATGATGCATCGAATCATCCACAACAAACACAGGAAGCCTGTCGCTGTAGCAATAGGTATTATACTCTGTTTCCGCTTGTAATACAATTAACACGCAAAAAGGCAGCGGATGACAGGGCGTAGTATTATTGTGCAGTTTATTCTACGGGTGTACCTGCTGTTTGCGTCCTTCTACATATGCTTTCGTTTTATTTGGGCGCGTGGGTGATTTCAGTCGATAAGACTGCATCCCTGCGTGCCTTTTTGCGTGCAAAAAATGAGATAGAAAGGAGAGAATTACCCACTAAAATTTGAAAATGAAAATGATGATTAATGTGATTAAAACAAGATTTTTCTATTGAAACCATGCGCGCAACCGGTCTCATTTTGTCACCGGTTGCGCGCGTTTTAGTATGAGTGGTTTAATAATTTCCAAGAACTAACATTCGATATAAAAAGGAAAATTATAGAGTTTTCAACTGCAAAGTTAGGTTTTAAGAACAACTGTTTGATATAATTTGAATTAATAATTACTTATAACTGTATTGACATAAACATTTACTGCTGATACTATTTACCTAATAAAACATAATCCTACATAAACCGCATTTTTATCATCTTGTGTTACTCCAAGATATCGTTGAGTAGTTGATAAAGAACTGTGATTGTAAATATCCATGATAACTGCCGGAGATATGCCACTTTTCCAAGCATGGTATCCAAAAGTTTTGCGTA
>Ga0123355_10008064_pt1 | contig 15888 bp, 14 predicted proteins | sample TergutEmb28metaG_3_FD_89872 | JGI IMG/M metagenome (GOLD analysis project Ga0123355, IMG submission 89872) | Embiratermes neotenicus P1 segment gut microbial communities from Petit-Saut dam, French Guiana - Emb289 P1 | ecosystem: Host-associated > Arthropoda: Insects > Digestive system > Gut ...
AGGATTTTTGTGCAAGTGCAAGGAAGTACCGACGACGCTTGCTGTAGGCAAGCTAGGAGGTGCTGACGTAGCAATTGTGCAAAAAGACCACATTGTATTCAATTTGTGACCGAAAGTAGTATAGCTTGGGTACTGTTTTTTAGAGTTTTATACTCGTATATCTAAAATAAATATGGAGGTTGTTTCCTTTATGTTGCAAGATTTTCTAACTAGTGACCATTCACTTTGGATTATGGCGCGTGTCTTTATGACACTGTTATCTACCATGATTGTTGCAAAAATTTTTCGCGTTATTTGGGGAATATTTGGAAAAAATACTATTCACCAGAAATTTGTTCAAAATGTACTTATTGTGATTATTTGGATTGTGGGCATTGTTCTTGCACTAGGCCGATTTCCTCAGTTTTCAGACGCAGCGGCGGCTTTAATTGCCGGTTCTGGTATTGCCGCAATTACAATCGGACTTGCGGCACAGGAATCACTTGGTAACGCTTTCAACGGGCTGTTTATATCTATATCTAAGCCATTTGAAGTTGGAGACCGCATACATCTTGTTAATGCAAATATCACTGGTTTCGTAGAAGATATCACCATTAGGCATACAGTAATACGCACATTTATGAATAGTCGTATAATAATTCCCAATTCGGTTATTAATCAAGAATTGATTGAGAACTCGAATTTCTGCAATCCGCAGGCTTCATCTTTTATAGATGTTATTATTACGTATGACTCAGATGTAGCAAAAGCCAGTGAAGTTATGGCAAAAGTTATTGGAGAACATGCAGATTTTATAGATACTCGCACCCCCGAACAACAAGAAATTAACCCGAAAGTCCCAGTATTTGTGCGCGCGCTTGGACTATATGGAGTGGAACTGCGCGCCAGTATGTGGACGGCTACTGTTACCAATAATTTCGCCGCATGTAGCGATGTACGCAAAAATCTTCTTAATGAATTTGAAAAGGCTGAAATCCGTATTTCTTCCAGTAAAATTATTGACGCGCTAATCCAAAAATCAAGTTAGAAATGTCTAAAAAATACGCCCCATGTCCGATTTCTGACAGAGGCGTATTTTGTTTGCGTTCGCAAGTCAAAAAATTTTTTCTTACCGCACTTTTTTTATGGAGACGCTTAGGTCTTTTGCAAGGTCTACCGTGGTATCACTATCTTGTATTCGTACTACGGGATAAAGTACATCGTTATCATTTGCGATTACAATACCCACCCTTCCGTCCGAAAGTTCTACCATAGTATTTTCTGGATAGAGTATTAATCGTCGGGTAAAAGCCTCTACAATCCTATAATCAAATGAACTGCCTACTTCTTGTGCAATCATTTTATATGCCTCTGTAGGGGTCATTGGGTCGCGATAAGGACGATAAGAAGTAACAGCATCATATACATCTCCAATGGAAATAATACGACTAAATTCTGGAATTTCATCCCCTACTAATTTTTCTGGATAACCATTACCATTATACTTTTCATGATGATACTTAATGCCCATCCACAATTCTGTATTCCCAAACGCTTTGTTTTTAAGCATAGCGGCACCACGTATAGCATGTTCTTTCATAACTGTAAATTCATCAGTGGTTAGTTTGCCGCGTTTATTCATAATTTCAAGTGGAACCTGTTGCTTTCCTATATCATGAAGTACAGCGCATTGACCCAATCGCATAAGCTTCAAGAAATCATAACCTAACGCTTGGCCAGTAGCAATAGCAAGTAAAGCGACGCTCAACGAATGGTGGTAAGTATATTCATCATATCTTTTAAGGTCATAAATATGTACGAATCCCAACGGGTTCGTAGAAACAGTACTTACAAGCTGGTTAAGCACAGTATCAAAGTCCGAAACAAGTTGATATGCAGTAGTCATATTGACCTTTTTTTCGTCGGGGGCAGATATGGCGGTAAACAAAGTACGAATATTTTTAACTGCCTCTCTACAAAAATCCTCTGTTACTATAGGTTTTATTTTGGGCAATTCCTTCTTAGGTTGTTCTTTGGGTGGTACGAATGCAGCTTTTCGTTCTTTTGTTGTATAAACTGCAACTTTCTCAATTTGGCTATGACGTCTTAATAATTGTATAATCCGGCCAGTTACCCAGGCACCCTCTTGAACTACCATCATACTATTTGCATAAACAGGTTCGGCTAATTTCATCCCTTCTTCCACTTCCTCTGGCTTAAGGACGTATCTGAACATTGCGTATTGCCCCCTTTTTTTGAACTTTTGAATGTATAATATCCCAGCCTAATTAGCCCAATTATAAAGAATGGAGTGGCTATGGATGAACAAATGATGTACTACATTTATACTCGCGAGTGCAAATATTTTCATGTAAAAAAACCTCAATTTTGCAGAAAGGCTATTAATTTAGTATCTACCCATCTCAAAAGTATACTATCGTAATGCTTATCCCTTGTCAAATCTAAATTATTGAAATAATACTCGCTTTGATTTTATATACTACTTGAAGGAATAAATTGAAAATACAATGTGAGCGCGAACATTTTCGACTACAATGACAGAATTCATTATATTATAAAAGTTCTTCTGATTTAATAGCAACTTGAAAATGCCCACGCCAGCATACACGAGCGGCTTGAATCAATTCAGCCAACACATCGTTACTGGCACGGAACATAAATGACCGATTTACATCCGAATGAAGTATATACCGAATTGCCGCAACAGTATCCGCCGATAAAGACATTTTTACCATACCTGGCTTTTTACTACAACGTGGACATAGAATTCCTTCATTACAAAAAGTCCAACTGATTTTATTATTTTCAGCGATTTTCTTGGTAACCGTATTCTCTGAAAATCGCGCAAGTTGCGAATTATCTGCAAAATTTTCATAAGAACTACCACATAAACAACAAGAAGACATTTCAGGCGCAAGGCCACAAAACAAAAAAAAGCGGAATAAAAACACGCATACCACTTGCAAAGGCGTGTTTTTATCTTGGCTTAGATTCTGCAATGATTTTAATAACAGTAGCAACAAATCATCACAACTAATATGCCCTAGTATTATTTTTTCACAAATTTCCAAAAGATATTGTCCGTGACAAAGTTTTTCGTAGTTACTACCAATCGAATAAAAAGTTTCTATTACCTCTGCTTGAGTTACGGAATAAAATTGCCGCCCATCCGCCAAAATATAATCTCCGTATGTAAAAAGCTGAGACGCCGCCAATAATTTGCTTTTGGGCTTACGCGCCCCTTTTGCATAAACCATCAACCGCCCATGTTCCTTACATAATAGCACTAACCGTTTATCAGATTCGCCTGCCTCATATTCCCGCAAAACAATACCACGCGCCTTAAAAGTGTTCAAACCTAACCCCGTCTTTTTTGTTTCTTTTATTTTTTTCACTCTGTCGATAGCTTACATAAGCACTAGGGTCACCGCTTTGTGTAAACCAGTTCCAGCAAAAATCTTTCAAATCCACTGCAATCCCCCCGTTTTTAGTTATACCTGCGAGAAAACATTTACCGCACGGTACAAATACTTTATTACATATCAAATTATATTTTTTCCAGTGTGGGGTTTTGTATGCTTATGAAATATTGGTAATGTTCCCGAAAAAGGGACAACTTTGAGTTCAACTAATTCTGGTATCAAAAACCCTAAATTTGTTTTGAATCATAACCCAGATTGCGCAGATAGTTATCGTTATCGCGCCAACGCTTGCGAAACTTTACCCATAATTGCAAGTTAACGGGCGAACCCAATAGGGATTCTATATCAGACCGTGCGTTTGTGCCAATTTTCTTTAGCATTTCTCCACCCTTGCCAATAACTATGGGCTTATGGGATTCCGATTCGCAATAAATGGTTGCTTCTATATCAATTAAATCAGCCTTGCGGCGGTCTTTCATTTTGGTGACTTCTACGGCAATACCATGAGGGACTTCCTTTTGTAGTAACCTAAGAGCCTTTTCACGAATCATTTCTGCTACTATCTGTCGTTCTGGCTGGTCGGTTATCATATCTTCAGGGAAATATTTTGGCCCCGCAGGCAAATATTTGCGTATTACGTTTAACAATGCGTCTGTGTTATCAGCCTTTATGGCTGAAATAGGCACGATTTCTGCAAAAGGATACCGTGCCGAATATACTTCAATTGTACGCAAAATTTCTGGTTTATCAACCTTATCCGCCTTATTGATTACTAGTAGTACTTTGGAACCCACGTTTTTTGATAAATATTCAATAATAGTCTCGTCGGCTGTAGGAATATTTGGAGTGGGTTCTACCAGATACAGCACTACATCTACACCACCTAAAGCATTTTTTACACTCTTAATCATAAATTCGCCTAGTTTATTTTGTGGCTTGTGCATACCGGGCGTATCAACAAACACAATCTGATAGTCATCTTTCGTAAGAATTCCACGGATTTCATTACGTGTTGTTTGGGGGCGTTTGGAAACAATAGAAACTTTTTCGCCAATAAAAACATTCATAAGGGTTGATTTACCAACATTAGGACGCCCAACTAATGAAACAAAGCCAGAATAAAATGGCTCATTCAAATTTATATCCAGATTTTGATTTAAGTTTTGATTTAAGTTTTGATTCAAATTTATATTCACATTTTTATTCATATTTGCTTTCAACTTCTCACTCAACTTCTTCCTCTTCTATACTCACTAAAATTAATTCTACATCATTTTGAAGCACATTTACCCATGTGGTGCCAGGAGTTAATGTCATGGGAGTACCGTTCATAAAGTACCACCGCGTAGGAGTAGAATGCGAATCACGTCGCCAGCGTACATTCACGCTTCCGCCCTCAGTAAACAAATGTCCATTGCCTGCACCAACTGTATTTACATCACGACGACCTTCTGCATCATTGGGAATAACGTGCATACTAACATATTGCACCAGTACATTCGTTACCCTTACTTGTTCTCCTATTTCTTCGTCCATATGGCGGCCATGTACATTATATACAGCATAGGTTTGAGTTTCTTCATCATAAACAAAACGACGTGGATATTCTCGGGCGAATGGCACCGTTATTTCTGAAACGCGCCTAAAAGTCCCACCACTAGTACGGGCAATTGCTTCAAAGGGCGTGTCATCCTGATTAAAGTTATAACCAATAGTTATATCATTTGTTTGATGTTCACGCGGGAAATCATGTCTGTTGATAGCTTCTTCAATTCGCTCAGTATTGGTATATGAACTGTGAACACCCATTCCTGGAGTATTCGCACGTATCGGATCGCGCCAAAAAGTAGTACCTTCCAGACGCATTCCGTCCAAATTATTGATTTCCAAGCTACGCAAACGCATATACCCAGTATCACTTCCACCATGATGAACAAAAATTGCTCCATGATTTACTGCAAAATCTACAAAATAATTACGCACCGAACGAACTGGCCCTACCTTTGCAGTTTCCATTTGGTGATGGATAGTCACCAATCGAGTAATAGGTCCTTCTGAAAGTACTTCATAAATAATATCTGCATCTGCAATACCACTTTGAGGCAATGCACGAGAATGATTATTAACAACTACAGCCACGGGACGAATCCGCGCGAGTTCTTCGGAAATTATAGCACCATTAAATGGGCTGAAAGCTAAGCCTTCCATAGGGTCTGGAGTTGGTTCAGGGGTTGAAAGTGGCGGTGGAATAAGCGGTATTGATGTAGCACCTGGTGCGGCATTGACCGTTGGCGAGTCTGTGCCAGCCATAGAGCCAACAATGCCCACTACTGCAAATATCACAGAAACACAGGCCGCCGTGACACAAAATAACATCACAAGCATATTTCTATTACGCCTTCTAGCTCGTCTTCTATTTGGTTTTCTTTGAGAAGGTGGAATTCTTCCCCCGTTTCTTCCTCCATTAGAATTGCCTCTATTAGTTCTATTAGAAGGATTTCTGGAAGAATAATTTCTGGAAGGAGGTCTATTAGTGGGCGGGACTGGCCTTCTTACTGACTCCCTCGCTCCCCTGTCGGGTTCCCTTCTGGGATTCTGTTTAGTTCTTAGCACAGGTCTTTTTATAGGTCTATCAGGCATAGCTACCTACCTCGTCAATAAATATTGCCCAACAATCACGGCCACCAATACTGCTTGTATAGCGGCCAACAAGACAGCACCAGCACAGCAGTCCTTTGCAATTTTTGCAAAATGGTTGGGCTTTTGGCCGCAGTACATATCAACAATGGCTTCTACCGCGGTGTTAATAAGCTCCATACAAAGCACAGAAAAAATGGCATAAAGCACCATAAAACTATGAAAACCATCTACACGGAACCAAATACAAAAAACAGCCGCCGCAAAAGCAAAAAAAATATGAATCTTAAAGTTGCGTTCATGGGTTATTGCGTGGCGTATCCCCCGCCACGCATGACGCAAACTTTCAGCGAAGTTTCTGGATTTCATTGTAAATCTCCTAATATATCCCTCTGCGCCTGCCGCATAACTTTTTCATCTTCCGAATCAATATGGTCATAACCTAGCAAATGTAACAACCCATGAACAGTCAAAAAGCCCAACTCCCTTTTTAATGAATGGCCGTATGTTCGTGCTTGTTCTTCTGCTATTTCCAAGCAAATTATAATATCACCCAAGGCAATAGGCTTTGTATCGTCCCACTCGCCCGGTTCATAAAAGGGAAATGAAAGCACGTCAGTTGAAGTGTCAATTTCTCGATATTGTAGATTCAACTGTTGTATTTCGTCGCGGCTTACAAAAGAAATGCTGATTTCTGCCTTTTTGGGTGCTTCTGCATAAACTAACCCACGCTCGACTAGTTCAGTCAAAAACGTCTCACAATCTGGAGGTAGGTTATCCCAATAAATCTCCATAACTATTTACGCTCCATTGCTTCTTCGATTTTAGGATAGGGAATACGTTCGTGATACATGCCTTTGAGTACACGGAAAAATGACTCCGATATTGTATCAACATCCCTTATGCTTAGGCCACTGTCGGCTAAACTGCCATCAGTAAGCCTTTCCTTGATTAGCTGGTTGATAAAAGCTTTCATTCCTTTAGCATCCTTTAAGCTGGAAATCATTGAGCGCACAGCGGCTTCCACCATATCGGCTAGCATTACTATCGCAGATTCACGGCTCTGTGGTATAACATAGGGGTAACGATAATCGCTTTCGTTTACCTCTGAGGCACCTTCCAAGGCTTCTGAGATTTTTTTGGCCTTGCCATAGAAATATTTTATAAGGGAGGTGCCATGATGTTCGTTAATAATATCTCGCAGGAATTGAGGTAAACGATATTGTGCGGCTAATGTAAGCCCATGGGCAACATGGCTAACAATCATGCGAGTACTGGTTAATGGGTCAAGGTAATCATGAGGGTTTTCACCAGTAGTATTCTCTACAAAATATTGGGGTGCCTTTAGCTTGCCAATATCGTGATAATAACCGCCTGCACGGGCAATATGTGGGTTAGCCCCAATATCATAAGCGGCTGTTTCCGCCAAATTTGCCACTATTAAAGAATGATGATAAGTTCCAGGGGCTTCAATGGTCATACGACGCATAAGTGGATTAGTGGGGTTGGTTAGGTCAAGTAGTTTAATTGGTGTCACAACACCAAAAACGATTTCCCAAAATGGTAGACTTCCCACTGCAAGTGTAACGGTAAGAAATCCATTTAATGCCGCAAAAGCTCCAATAATCAAAAAAGCAGTCCAATCGGTGGAACCAGAGCCTCTTACAAAAATCAAAGAAACAGACATAGATAGCAAAAAATTAAAACAGGCAATCAAAACGGCAACCATCATGATTTTAGTGCGCTCAGTGGTGAAGCGGGCAAAAAGGCATACCAATGAGCCTGAAAGCATAAAAAACATCATATAGGCAATATCGCCATCCACAACAAAGTAGCCAATAATTGTTAAGCCCAAATTAAGCACAACTGCGGAACGAACATCCACTAACATAGCGGTCAACATTGTAAACACCAAGAGAGGCATTAAATAGTAATTCATGCCATGCATCGCCATTAGCACAACCAAAACAAAGACATATATGGTAAATAGCAAAAGATTTTCCTTGGGGTTTTCTTTGATACGCCCAACAGCTTTTTTATCGCGGAAATAAGTTATAAACCAACAACAAGCTAGCATAGTTATAGCAATAATAATGAAAATGCCCATCATTGGGACAATTTCTCTTGTCCAATCTGTTGCAAGCAAACCTAAAGCATCCAATATTGCAATAGCTTCAGCAGTAACAATTTGGCCGTCATTAACAATAGTTTGTCCTCGTAGTACCATTGCAGGTTCAAAATTTTCGGCTATAAATTGGCGATTATTTGCGTCTGCCTCTTCATTAATAACTCTATTGTGTGATAAAAATGCGGACATAATATTAAAACTTATATTACGGGCAACTTCGTCTTCAAGAAAAAGTTCGCCCTCAAAGAATGTCATTTCCAATTTCTCGCGTGCTTCTAGCAAAGCCCGTTGAACACCCGCCTCATTAAGCCCTGGCTCAAGTATGGCATCAACAATAAACATAATGATAAAGTACATATTTTCATAGTCCCACTCATCGACCGTAATCAAAAACTCACGTTCATTAGTGGTAAGTGAAACAAAAGGCAAATAATTAAAATGCTCATCAAAAGGGAACGGAGATGGTTCCTCAGCGGGGGGCAGTCTGACAGAAACATGGGGCAAAATATTCCCATTGTCATCCTCTTCTCCATACTCATACATTTCTGTACCATATATTTCTTCAATAGCACCTGGAGTATTTATGGCCAATTGATATGCGTGCCAATCGTCCCATTCGCGTTCAAGCTCATATTGCCTATGCCCCCATAGATAATGTGCAACGCGAATAGTATCTAGCCAATAAAAATAGTCATCAAAATTCCCCTTTATCTGCTCGGTAAGCGCGCTGTAAATCATTTCTATATCGTCGGCGGCAGCAGCCTGTGCCTCAGCTTCAGCACGTCTAATTGCAGTAAGGTAAGGGTTTTCAATCTCACGTGGGGCTTGTACATGAGTATTGGATACATCTCCAACTTCATAGTTCAAACCCGAATTAAAATAAGGCCCAATCCATATAAACGCACAGGTTAATAAATACGCAACCGCTATAAGCGCGGCAGTAATCATTCGTTTCCGCATAGGTATCCTCTTTTTCATCAAACGGTGATGCCTCTATATTGCCTATTGTTTACGAGACACGCGGCGTTGTTCCTTGCGTTGCTCTTTGTAAGCGTCTTTAGCTTCTTTTTTCTCATAAGCATGGATTATTTTTTGTACAAGTGGATGACGCACTACATCCCTAGCTGTAAGATGGGAAATAGCAATACCCTCTATGTCTTCCAATACTTTAATAGCATCTTTTAATCCACTGCGCTTTCCTTCTGGCAAGTCTATTTGTGTAACATCTCCAGTAATAACTGCCTTCGCGCCAAATCCGATACGTGTTAAAAACATCTTCATTTGCTCTGGCGTTGTATTTTGGGCTTCGTCCAGCACTATAAAGGAGTTGTCCAAGGTGCGTCCGCGCATATAAGCCAAAGGTGCTACTTCTATCGCACCTTTTTCCAAATTACGCTGGAAAGCCTCCGCTCCCATTATATCATGTAAGGCATCATATAAGGGACGCAAATAAGGGTCAACTTTTTGTTGCAAATCACCAGGCAAAAAACCTAGTTTTTCGCCCGCTTCAATAGCAGGACGCGTAAGAATAATACGATTAACCTGCTGATTACGAAATGCTGTAATAGCCATAGCCATAGCTAGGTATGTTTTACCAGTTCCGGCTGGGCCTATGGAAAATACTACGGTGTTATTACGTATTTGGTCAAGGTATTTTTTCTGTCCCATGGTCTTGGGCTTAACAGGGCGGCCTGTTGCGGTTAAACATACAGTATCATCGTTAATTTTTTCAATATGTGCAAAGTCTGCATCCCCCTGGGAGGAAATCAGATAGTTGACTTGCTGGTCACTGATAACCTCCCCTTTTTGTGCAAATACAGACATTTTCTCCAAAACTGCCCTTGCTTTGGAGGCCGCTTCACCTATGACTTGGATATGGTCGCCACGGTTAACAATTTGCACCTTATAAGCTTTTTCGATTTTTTTAAGGTTCGCGTCCAAATGGCCAAAAACATTGCCAATAACGTTACTGGGTATCTCTATATGTTCCATTTTTCAACTCTTTTCTTTAGAGCCTGTACGGCTCCTTATGTCCCCGTATTTTCTGTAGGTGTGATGGGGGTATCAGCGGGAGGGGTGTCTATGGGTACAGCTCTATCAATACGCTCATTGGTGGTGATGAGTGCTGATACTACCAACTGTCCCGATTCCTCCATGAATTGTACCTGTTTATCAATAATATCTGTTTGGAAGTCAAACTCACGTATAATTCGTTCTGTTATTACACGTTCTGCTAATATTTTGGCTTCCTCAATGGTGCGTTCGCGGGTTATTGGTTCAAACTCGCGGTATGTCGTTGTTACCCAAATAAAAGGAAGGGGGTAGTCCCCTGTTGACCCTAATTGTGTATGGGACACTATTCTATCATAATTAGTATATGGAATTCTACCATGGAAGATATTTATGGAATAATTCCGCCCAATTAATATTTGTAAAGTGTGTTGAGTATGTATATTTCCCGTGTATTGCTTGTAATCGTAGGTTAATGGAATGGCAAAACGAATGGGGGTATACATTTTTGCCCATACCTCAGCATAGGCATGTACATAGTGGGTAACAGACTGGCCTGTATGTTCATAATGCAAAGGAACAATGCCACTTACAAGAATATCACCTTCGCGAACAACGTCGTTTTGACGTACTTGAGGTATACCGGCTCCTGTCACAATTCCTGTGATAAGCCCGTCACGTGAAGCAACGATATTGCAAGGAACATCACGTGGAACGCGAGTAGGTTCAGGAATGGTTTCGGAAATAAGAACTGTGGTACGAGTGCCGCGAGTATGTACATCTACCCATCCGATATCTGGAAATTGCCGCAAGAGTTGCTGGCTTAGTTCGTCATGGTCAATTTGGCGTTTGAATACTCCAATGCTTAACCCTTGACCTTGCACGAATTCTAGTATTTCTTCATGGTGCAAGCGTTCGTTACCTAATATTTCTATATGCCAAATAAAAGCAGACATCATATACATAGAAAGCACAAAAAAAACGATGCCGCCCATTAAAATCTTACGTTTGCGGTATCGGTACATGGTAAAGGGCAATCCCTGTTTATCAACAATGCGAACCCGGCATTTGGTTTTGCGCAACAAATTCGTAAGTCTTCTAAAACCCTGAATAGAACAGTGCATACGAATACGACCTTTTTCAGTATGGGTCACGTTCCATATATACACACCTCTATGTGCTGCCATGTTAAGTAAGCGTTCTGTGGCGGGGCCTGTTACTTCTACCGCCACATACCCACGCATATAAGTCCAAATATTCAGAAACATATTGTCATTCTCCTCTTGCTTTTGATTATTATGACTGGATATTCTTGCAAAATAAAAACGCTGTCTTTGTTGTCAATTTACCGCATATATTCAATACCCCAAATATCGCCCTTTATCGTAATACTTTCTGTGGTGATATGTTTTAATACTAGGCGAGTACCCGATACCTTTAATACTCCATTGTTGGTATTGACGCGGACATGAGTTTCGGTGAATTCAATAATATTTCTATAATTTTCGATAGTGGCTTCTTCCTGCCCTGTTAAAATCACTTGTGGAAGGTTCAAAATTATTTCCTGAGGCAACGAAAACAGTTCGGTCAATTGTTTTTTAATTTCCATACACACCACCAATATGCCCGGTTATAGATTTATATGAAATTGCTGGTAGGTTTATACGCAAGGAAAAACCTAAAATGGAAGTTACAAAAAAATACCCCCATGCGGCGGAAGATAGTGGTTAACACTACCTCCCGCCGCATGAGGGTATCAATGGAAAATGCACATCAAGAACTTTTCCCTATTGACACTCATTGTAGACAATTGTATATTATGGTTATAGCCAATTGCCTATAACCATTAAGGAGAAAAAAACATGATTAACAAAAACAATTTCGCAACTTTCAAAAAAAGCATAGTGCTGATAGGTGTATTGAGCGTTATGCTGATAGTACCTGCTTGTTCAACGGACGGAAATCCTTCTACAGAGCCACTTCCTACCGGACAAATATCATTGCCAATAGAAGATTTATCTACAAATAATACTCCAACTCCAGCCACTAATAGCAACCTTACAAATGAAGAAGCAGAACAACAACCGACAGAAACGGATGCAATCAATAACTCTGCAAGCGAACATACTGAACCAACTCCAACACCAGAGCCAATACCATCGCCAGAACCCACAGAGCAACATATTGAGCCACCTGTAGTAAACGAATCCCCTCCTGCTTCCGCCAATCTTCATCCGTTTGCAAACGCGCTATCAGAATTTTTCGTAAATATAGCACCTGTACCGGAATGGGCTTTGCCTTCGCCGGAAAATACCCACACCATGCCGTTTAGCACTCATGCTATTTTGGTAGATGTAGACAGCAACGGCACTCAAGGTATGTTGGCCTCAAAGTGGACTACCGATGTTCAACGGTATCTTCCAGGTTCATCCGCCGAATCTATTTTGGTTCATAGATTGTTCTTGTTATTTCCAAATAATCTGACACGCCCAATGGAGCTTCACAATATAGCTGTAACGCCTGCAAGACGCTTGATTACAATGGGTGGTGTTGACGGGCAAGGTATTTCGATGAGTGCATATACATTGCTTGAATTTAACAATAATCAATTAGCCCCAATAAAATCTATTATGCGTACAGCATATGGGCATTGGGAATATCATGGTGTGGAAACGTGGGTATCAGCAGGCGTGGAAGATAGCTATGCCATGAATTACCACACCGGCGAATTTTGGAACAGAGATTGGGAGCAAGACCAACCTCTTACCCATGATGAGTTTCATCAGATGATGACAAGGTATGGTTTGCATGGTGCAAACCCCTTCGTATGGGAATTGCCGGATGAAACGGATCAGATTTTAACCATGTCTTGACGCATTATATTGAAACCATTCGGGTATCATCCCTATGAATGGTTGGTATACTGTTTTGTGTTGTTAGCTTGGAAGGATTTCAACTCTGGCTTTGTGAGTGATGCAGTCCATGCGACGGCCTATTAGTGTAATTTCTGATATTCGCATAGTTACGTCTTCAATTACTAATCGCAAATATGAGTCCACATCAGGTGCGATAATCCCGAAATACTCCAATACTTCATCTTTGTTGGATATGTTGAACTCAGCACGTAAATGAGTATCTCTGTCACCAATAAACGCAGGTAAGAGTGGAAAGTAGGATTCATTTGCGGAAATATAAACAATACCTGAAAATTCAGTGTCAGCAAAGTTCGATAACCATATAAATATGTTGCCAGCTATAGTAACATCACCAGTAAGAACCGCATATCCTTGATGTTGCATACCTGGTTCACCACCCCATATTTCAACTATGGATTGATATATTTTTTCCAAAGTAAAGCCTAAAAATTCGTCCCCTTCCCTTATAAGGTGCGCCCCAATTGAGTGATCATGGTTTGTTACAAATATAAATTCACTGTTTCGTGGAGGATGCCACGAACCCCAAAAGTCATCCTCACTAAAATCACTTCCTCGTCTATTATCGTTAACATATTCGTGAGCATTAGGCAATATTTCATCTTCATGCTCAATGAGGTTGTAGTGTTCAACAATGTTTGCATCTATTACATCACCGTTTTTGATGTCTGTATTTTCACTTGCAATTTCAGCAATATAGGTGTTGTACGACATACATACAGACATAGTAAAATCACTGCTATCAAAATCGTATGAGTAGTATGCTTGATTCGCATAGGTGCAAGAAGACAGTCCTGTTGATACTGTTAAAAACAGTATCAACAGGCTACAATTAATCCTTTTTGCCATTATTGATTTGACCTCCAGTGTTCGTAAATTTCATCAATTGCTGTTGACAAGGCTTCGGCAATTCTAAGCCTGTATTCATCATCCATAAGAAGGATTGCATCATGAAAATTTGTCATAAAGCCACATTCGGGTAGCACAACAGGCATACGCCCTCTATTCAAGAGTGCATGAGCAGTGGATTCATATATTCGATTACTTCGTTCGCGCTGACCGTATGTCGTAGCGATCGCTATAAGGCTCTTCCGCACGATATCTGCATATACACGCGAAGTTGTAGATGTTGGCCTAGATGATGGTTGATACAATGTTTCATATCCTGAAGCACTTGAAACGGCAGCGTCTCCTGAAAACCAATTTGCTGGCAAGATGTGAGCATTCGCGTGTATTGATAAGCAAAAGTCAGCGGCACGGCCAAAAGGATTAAATATGCGATCAGCTCCTTCATAATTAACGCGCTCTACTCGCTGATTCACACCTATGCCATTGTCATCATCTCTAGGAGCCTTCCCCGACATTCTTGGATCATCTTCAGGGGCAACATTAAATACAGAATACCCCTTCCTCTCTAACATAGAAATTAGGTGCTTTGTAACTGCGTTGTTGAATTCCCATTCGCGCATCTGAGTTCTTTCTCTAGCTTGTATGGATGGAAAATATGGACGTTCTGGCGTTCTAAATGCCGGATCATCACGTTCAGTTGAAACATTCCAGCCACTTGGCGTAACTGCACCTGCTGGTGTAATTATATTTGCAGTACCGTCTGGCGTTGGTATTGTATGTGGAGCGGTTGCAGGAGGTGTTGCCTCTGTGGCAAGGCGCGATGTTACATTACTCCAATCCCAATTAAGCTCCGCACCAATTTGGCTTACATCAGGCATTTGAGGGATCCTGTTTCCGTTTCTACCAATGTAGTGGCCTGGATCTATAGCTATTAGAAAATCGGCACGCGGATTTCTTGCTACCTGTAATTGGACAATAGCTGATGCACTAATGCCATGGTTGTCGTATGCCGTTACAGTAACATCAATATCCCCAACATCATCCGGGGTGAAAGTATGCGGCTCAAAGTTAACAGTGCGAAGTTCTGCTGAATGTACTACAGATTGTCTATGCGTTCCTATCTCTAGTTCCGTTCGGGTAGCAGCTTGTACAACAGCTCCAACTTTCAGTTCATCGCCAGCCATATAAATGTCTCCATTACGTGGTGAAAATATCGCCACCTCTGGAATGGCTACATTAATCCGCACAGTCGGAAGGGTAACTAACGTACCACCCCTATTACGAGCTTCTACAACAATGGATACACTTCCTACATGACTATCTGTAAGCGTATATTCCTCAAAGATTACCTCGTTTTGACCGCCAAGATCCGCTTTAGTTTCTATATTTTGCCCATTGATTATCAAACTGGCAGTAAACGTATCTTGTATGGCAACCTTAACAGTTAGTATGTCACCAACTTGAAAAAATTCGCCATCTCGGGGTGATACAATACCCCTTATTGTATCTGGATAGGTAAAACGCCAAATGTTCGCACTATCTGGGGTAAAACCTGTGAAAAAACTTCCACTCAGCATGAAGTCTCTGACGGTATCAAGGTTTACATATGCGAATATTGGAAAAGGGTCTAGTGCAGCCTGTGTTGTATGATAAAGTAGCTCTATTCTTCCGCAACTTGTGAAGAAATGAGTGTTATTTTGGCGGATTCCCAAAAAATTGGTTGGATAACTAAAACTAAATAAATCCCCGATACCACCGCCCATTCCCCGGTTGCAAGCAAAAAATGCACCGCCAGTGTTTCCCATGCTAGGAGACACTTCTAAATCGGATGTGCTTAATGCCATAGACACCCTATTCAAGGCGTCCCAGTAACCCTGGATTTTGAACCAGTATGGGCGCAACTAAAGAG
>Ga0123355_10008065_pt1 | contig 15887 bp, 7 predicted proteins | sample TergutEmb28metaG_3_FD_89872 | JGI IMG/M metagenome (GOLD analysis project Ga0123355, IMG submission 89872) | Embiratermes neotenicus P1 segment gut microbial communities from Petit-Saut dam, French Guiana - Emb289 P1 | ecosystem: Host-associated > Arthropoda: Insects > Digestive system > Gut ...
AACGGGCTGACGGCACGTGTCGAGTCGGTGAAGGATAAGAAGTGGCAGCAGTTCGAGATCGGGGTGTACGCGAATCGGACAGGCCCCGAGCCGCAGGTAGGCACGCAGGATGTTTCGATGATGCTGGATCAAAGCGAGTTCGGGCCTGCTGATACGTCAATCGGCGAATTGAACGTAGGTGATTACTACGCCAACTACGATGACAAGGTGACGAAGGTAGTCGGGCCGACGACTGGCGAAGGCACCCCCGTAGATGACGGGAGTGGTGTCAAGTACGTGGACTCCCGTCGTTCACCGCCGCGCCTGTGGTCAAGAGACGAGGAGAAGGTCGGGACTATTCAGCGCGACTTCCACACAGACGACAATGGTGATCTGGTAGTCGAGCATACGCTGGCCGAACTGGGCCGCAAGTATCAGGGCCTTGGGTTCATGTCGCATTTCAACGATCACATGGAGAACGTCTACCGCCAGCAAGGGGTCAAGCGGATCAAGGTTCACGCGGCGCTCGACGTGGGCGGTTACGCCTGGGCACGAGAGGGGTTCGAGCCTGACGCCTACAACCCGTGGTTCCGTTCCGTGCAGCCGGGCGTTCCAGATGTGGCCGTAGGGCTGGCGACCCTGGAGGCCCGCAACAAGCCATTCAGTGGTCCCGCGCTCGAACGTATGAAAATCCGCATGAACGACCCTTGGACCGACTACTCAGACGCGGAGCGCAAGGCGTTCGATGCGAAGTTCCCGCGTTGGAAGTTCGACGGTCCAGCGAATCTCTCACCCGACGAGCAGGCGGCGATGAACACGTACCGCATTGAGCAGCCGCCGGGTGGATTCACCTCCATCGCCGACGTTGCCGCCTACGGGATCGAGAACGCACATCAGGGCGACGACGGCAGGCAGCACTGGATCGGCAAGGACTTCCTCCTCGGGTCCGACTGGTACGGGCACAAGGATTTGACCGGGCAGTTGCAGGAGTGGACTTCGCAGGCACTCGCCGACCGTGCTCGTGAGCTTGCCGCCAAGGGTCTGATCGTCCGCGCCGACGACGGCGGCGGAGCCGAGGACGACCGGGTGTTCTGGATGCCGGAGCTAACCGAAGCCGACTGGGAGGAGTTCCTGCACCCGCGAGGCCGTGGCGGTGAGTGGATCGGCAAGGGCGGACCCGAGTTGAAGGTCACCGATCTGCGCCGCAAGGTGGGCGATGAGGTCTACATCAAGCACTACGGCCAGACGCACAAGGCGAAGATCACCTATGACACCCCCACGAAGTTCGAGGTCGAGTTCACCGACGCCAAGGGTGTCAAGCGCCGCAAGATGGTCGGTTACGAGAAGATGGACGAGTGGAACGGGCCGGAGAACGTCCCGAAGGCCGAGGGGATGCAGGAGTGGCCCAAGCCGACCGGCAAGTTGGTGCCCGGCGGCAAGTCCTCCGGCGAAATCTTCAAGCCGCTGCTCGACCGTGGGCTCACCGGCCAGGACATCGGCACCCACAACCTCCACGGCGACGGCAACGGCGCGTACACCAAGGCACGCCGCCGCGATGCCCACAACCCGATCATCCGCAAAGCGTTCACCGACAAGGAAGGCAACGCGATGGTGGACTTCAACACCGACAAGGACGGGATCATCACCAGCGTCACCCCGAAGGTGCCGCTCGATGAGACGCCGAAGGCGCTGTTCATGTTCGGCGGCACCGCCGCAGGCAAGTCCTCGGCGCTGAAGAAAGCAGAGAGCGACGTGGTGCCGCGCAACGCTGTCACGCTCGATCCCGACGACATCAAGGTGCAGCTACCCGAGTACAAGCAGATGATGGGCGACCGCAAGACCAAGACGCTGCCGAACGGCAAGACGATCCAGGTGCCCATCGCACCGGACCGCTACGCCGCCGCAGGCGTCCACGAGGAAAGCTCGGCCCTCTCCAAGTACATCCAGAAGATGGCTCAGGACGCACGCATGAACATCGTCGTGGACGGGACAGGCGACTCCGATGCGTGGGACGGCACCAACCCGTCGAAGTTCGGCAAGAAGATCATCGCCGCCAGCGACAAGGGCTACGAGCCGAGCGTGTTCGGGGTCAACGCGCCAACCGACGTGGCAGTCGCCTCGGCGACCAAGCGCGCCCGCGTCACCGGACGCTGGGTGCCCGAGCCCGAGATTCGCAAGATCCACAGGACGGTCAGCGCCAACGTGCCCGAGGTCCAGCACATGGCTGAGCAGGGGATCGTCAAGCGCGCCCAGTTCTGGGATCGTTCAAGCGGCGACATGAAGCGGATCGGGCAGGTCGATCCAGCCACCGGCAAGCTCAACGTGCTCGACCCGCAGGCGTGGCAGGCGATGTTGGACAAGGCCAAGGAATGACCGACGCAGAGCACTACGTCCCAGAGTCAGACGACGAGCCCGAGCCCGACGCCGAGCCGCAGGAGAACTGGGTTCGGCACACACCGTTCGACTACCCCGAGTGGATGGACGCACCGGACATCACGACGATGGAGTACGACAACGAAGGCGAGACGTGACGACGCTAGAGCCCACGACCGCGCCCGAGTTCGGCCCGCTGCAACTGGCGGACGACCCGTCCGACGAGGATCTTGACGCGCTGCTCGATCCGGTCGAGCGCCCGAAACGCAGTCGCGACGACGAGCCCGAGGAAGAACACCACCTGCTGCTGATCACCGGCCCGAACCCGGTCCTCGAAGCGATCTGGGAAGGGCTGCTACAGGAGTCGATCTGGAAGGAAGCGCTGCACCCGCGCTGGCCCCCGCACTCGCACGACGCGAAGGGCAAGTACATCGGCGGCGAGTTCATGCGGATCGGTCAGCGCTTCAACCTCGACGGGCATGAGTGGGAGATCAGCCATATCGCCGACGACAAGGTGATCGCCAACGAGGCGTCGGGCAAGGTCGAGAACGCCGAGACGCGCGTGTTCGACACCAAACATATGTACGACTCCGAGACGGGCAAGCACATCGAGCACGCGCTCGAAGGTGCGGTGCCAGCCAAGCCGAGGATTCTGCGCTCTGGCAAAGGCTCGGGCGAGCAGCACAACACGCCCGTCGCGCCGACGGCGACACAGCCACACGACCCGTCGATCCCGCTGAACCCCAACTCTGAACTGACGCCGGAGGAATGGGCGCAGTTCGGACGGGTCGATCAGCTTTATTACAACGCCCTGATGGACCACTTCGGGAAGTGGCAGTTGTCCAACGGTGCTGCCCCCGGAGCGCTGTCAGGAACCAGTTACCCGTGGTCCGCCAAGCTGAAGCAGATTTACGCTCAGGCCGACAAGGATTTCGGCAGTCACGACGCGAGCGGGCTGGTGGAGACAGCGTTCGGTCACCAGTACGGCGGGTCGAGTGGGCAAACGCTGAGCCTGACCACCGTGTTCAAGGGCATCCTCGCAGGTGACGCTGCCGGGTTAGCCAACGCCCAGCAGCGTTACGCCCAGGGTCGAGAGGTGGAGGGTGAGGTCAACGCACTGATCGCGTGGGACTTGTTCAATCGGCTGCACTCCCCCGACGTGTCAGTGATCCACCGTGCTCACGGCGGCGAGTTCTTCGGCGACGCGATCAAGGGCAAGATCGCGATTATGAGCGGCCTGTCGAACTCGTGGCGGGCAGTGAAGAAGAAGGGTCAATCCGACTCTCTCGGCACCCAGTTCGGCACGCACTCGTTCGTGATGTCTGTACCGATCCGGCACGTCACGCTCGCGACCGATCTGGTGGGTGGCTCCTACCACGGTGAGAACGAGTTCTCGATTGCCGACCGGCTGAAGGTCAGTCCGGAGAACGCCGTGTACGTCACGCAGAAGCAGATGCCCGACCCGCAGGCGTCTCCCTCGAAGCCGCCCAGCCCGCTGTACCTCTGGCTGTACGACCACCTGAACCACAACGGCGGCGGCGGGGTTGTCGCCAAGCAGCTAGCGCGGCACATGGATCTCAGCGACCCGTTCGAGATTGACCTGCCACCCGCCGATGCCGACTTCGAGCTAAAGCACAAGGCGGGCGAAAAGACGTACTTCATTCCGCCGCTCGACAAGATGCACGAGATCGAAGCGGCAGTGTCGGCGACGCCCGGCACGGTACCCGAGGACAAGCAGTCGCCCGTGACCCAGCTTGCGCTGAAACCGGGCGACATCTTCTCCAAGGGCAACCCGGACCTTCGCTACCTCGTTATCCAGGACGATGGCCTAGCGGCCACGCAGCCTGATCGTGTCAGGTACATCGCGCTGAACAAGGGCTCGGGCAACGACTACGACCTGCCCGGCGAAATCCTGTACGACACCAACCAGGGACGGCGGGTGGTCGATGCCGACGGCAAGCCGATGCACTTCGATCTGCCACCGAAGCCGCGCGAGAAGGGGCTAGCGCCGTACAACATGGCGGACTTCACTCCAGGCGGACCGCAGATCAAGCTGTCGCAGATGGAGGTCGGCGACCACATCGCGATCAACAACGACCACTGGGAAGTCACCGGCAAGGCTCCCGGCAAGGTCACGATCAAGTCGCTGACCAACGGTAACGAGGCGACCGTCAACTCCGGCTGGGCGACGAACAAGCTCTACCCGGCTGGCAGTGCGCCACCCATTGAAGGCCCGCAACCGTATGTTCCTGCTCCGCTGCCGACCGCAACGCCGACGCCGACGGCACCCATGTTCGAGCCGAAGGAAGGCGAGGAGGCGCTGAGCAAGGACTTCGGGATCGTCAAGGTCGTGGACGCTGCCGACGCGGCGACGGGCACTGTGATCGTGGAGACGCCGACAGGGATGCAGATGGCGCACGCTGTTCACGACCTGTCGCCAGCGCCGACGTTGCCGGAGCTAGAGCCGCAGAAGGGTGACACGTTCACTAAGGACGGCTTCAAGTACACGATCCAGAACGTCCAGAAGAACGGGATCATCACCGCCCGTCCGTTCAAGCCCGGCGAGGGTACGCAGAAGGTCGAGAAGTTCGCTCCCCCGAAACTCGACAGCGGGGCTCCCAACCCGGTATGGGCAGGCGGCGAAGGGGTCAAAGCACTGCCCGACGACCTGTTCCGGCCCGACGACTACCAGCACGGCGAGAAGGCGAAGCTCAAAGATATGGAACCCGGCCAGCTTGTGTCAGGCTCGCCGTCCACGAAGAAGCCGTTCCTGGTGCTCGGCCAGTACGGCAGCAAGACGTACATGAAGAACCTCGACACCGGGGAGATCATTCACCCGTCGGCGAACATCAGCTACACGAAGCTGAACAGCAAGGCCGAGACGGAGGCTGCCTACTCGACGCAGGTGGACGCTGCGAACGCCGCCAACGACTACCTAGAGCCGTCGCTCCCGTGGGATGAGATTTCGGAGCTACACAGCGCAGCCGAGGACAACTTCAAGAACAAGGACTACCCGGCAACGTGGAGCGACGGGACGAAGTGGTCACAGGCGTATGCGGACGCCTACGTGGACAAGTACGGCTGGGGGAAAGCGGACGACGGCAACCTGCTCGCGCAGGCGATCAAGGATGCGGTCAAGGCCCAGGGCGCACCGACACCGACACCGACAGCGGCTCCGGCACCGACGCCCGGCGGCTGGCAGCCGCTCCAAGCCGGGAACGTCAAGATCGGCGACAAGATCAAATCGCCACTCGGCTCCGTCTGGACGGTTTCGGGAGAGACGGGCGACGTGTGGGACTTGGCCGGTGAGAACGGCGGCAAGTCAAGCGTGCCGAAGGGGTACGCAGCCTCCGAGGACGGCTGGATGCACCTGCCGCAGACGCCGCCGCCAGCGCTGACCGCGCCCTACGACCTCTACTCGCCCGAGCACATCGACCAGCACGACGCCGCTGAGGATTACCTGAAGGGCCAGAACCTCACCACAGGCGAGATCGCGTCCGTGCATGTCACCGCCAACGGTTACGCGAAGAAGGGCTACCCGCCCGGCGAGGCATACCAGCAGGCAGCCATCGACAAGGGCTACCAGCCGGGGGTCGCAACCGGGCTGAAACAGGCCGTCGAGGGACAGCCCGCCGTCGCCCCGACACAGAAGCCAATCGCCGACGTGCAGATCGGCGAGAAGTTCAAGTTCGTGGGCAGCACGTGGACGAAAACCGGACCCGACGACTACATCAACGACGAGGGCCAGCAGGGACACCACATCGCTGCCGGGTCGGCTCCCGATCTACAGGTCGAAATGGTGCCGACGCCAGCGCCCGAGCCGGTCGTCTCGCAGGACCACTCAACCACCCAGTTCTCGAAGGTCGGCGACCCGATCAGCTTCACCGACACGGCGGTCGGGCAGTTCTTCAGCACCCCGAACGGCACCGTCTGGCAGAAGAACAGCGACACCGAGGCAACCAAGGTCAAGCTGCCGCCCGGCAAGAACTGGGGCCAGTCACCCGTCGGCACCAAGGGCATGCCCGCCGGGGCGATCCAGGTGCAGCCGATGGCGGCAGGACCGTCCGCTGCTGCACCGGCAGCACCCACCGCAGTCAAGCTGTACGACGACTCCGCCCACATGGCTGCCTACAAGTGGATGACTGACAAGGGCATGGCTCCGGACGACATCACGGAGATCGCCGCCAACGCCCAGTCGCTTCACGACGCCGGGCTCGGCTGGCCGGAAGCCTACGAGCAGGGGATGGAGCCCTACTCACCGACGGGTTTCAAAGGGCCGCAGGGGATCAAGCAGGCGCTCGTTCAGCACGCCCAGTCGTGGAAGGAACCGACTGCACCAGCCGCACCGTCGGCTCCCGCCGGGCTTGGACCTGCCACGGGCGAGCAGCTAGTCACCGGGCACCACTTCAAGATCAAGAAGGGCGCGAGCTACGGCGCGGAGTACCAGGTGGTCGATCACACGCCGGACGCCGAGGGCAAGATTCACGTCAAGACGCTGAAGAGCGGCAAGGATTACCAGTGGTTGCCGACGGGCAAGAACGTGATGATTACCCAGGTGCCCGAGGCGGCACCGGCAGCACCGCCGCCCGACAGCGAGATCCACTCGGCGGGCTACAAGTGGATGGAGGACCACGGGATCGACCTCACCACCGCCGACAAGGCGGTGACCCAGGCGATCAAGCTGCACGACGAGCAGGGGGTGGACTGGCCCAACGCCTACGAGCAGGCGGTCGGGGCGGTGCCGGACGGTTCGGGGCTGTCTCCGCCGACGGGCTGGCTGGGACCGAACGGGATCAAGAACGCGATTGCGAGCGTAGGCGAGCCGACGCCGACAGTGGACCCGGACGACCTTCCTATCGGAGCCAAGTTCCACGACGCCGGAACCAACTGGACGAAGATCGACACCGACGATTACGTCAGCGACGAGGGTGAGCACCACTCCGGCATCTACTTCCCCGAGCAGGTCACCCCGACCGACATGCCACTGCCGCCGAAGCCGCACGAGCAGTGGGAGTTCGGCGATCAGGTCAAGTCCAACGACCTACAGGTCGGCGATCAGGTTGATATCGGCGACCTCGGCGCGCACACGGTCACCGGCACCGTTCCCGGCATGGATCACGTGTGGCAGATCACGGACAACGCCACAGGCGCAACCACCGTCCTCGGCAAGAACGTGAGCAACACCGCGCAAGCCCCGCAGATCACCTACCTCGGACCGAGCGCGCAAGCGCCGAGCCCGGCGCAACTCTACAAAGCCCACCTGGACAGTTACACCGCCGCCAACGAGTTCCTGAAAGGCGCAGGCGTCTCCGGCGGGATGCAGGACTACCAGATCGGTGGGATGCACGCCGCCGCCAACAAGTATTTCCAGCAGGGCTACGCACCCGGCGATGCCTACCGCAAGGCGGCGGACGACGCGGGGTTCGTGCCGTCCGTGGCCGACGATCTGAAGAAGGCGGTGGACGCCGCCGAGCCGCCACCCGAGCCGCCGAGCGGCCAGGGAGCAGCGCCGCTCGATCCGGGGATGAAGCAGAACTTCGACAGCCTGAAGATCAAGGACTTGCCTGTCGGCTCGATCTACGCAACGCCACTCGGAGCCGGAGGGCCGGGCGAGAACTACCTCGCCTACAAGACCACCGGTCCGCCTGACGCCAACGGCGAGGTGCCAATCGAAGGAGGCTGGAAAGCCAACGGCGACGCCGTGCCGTCGCACATCTGGACACCGCCAGGCGCAGCGACACCGACGCCGACGCCGACGCCGACGCCGCGAGCATGGACCCAGACAGGCGAGAAGGCCAATGTGTCTGAGGCACCTATCGGCACTCACATGCAGTGGGGCAACGGCGATGTCTACAAGAAAACCGGGCCGGACACGATTGAGTTGGTCACACCCGGTCCTGACACCACCTCGTCGCCGGGCCATACGCTTTCGATCAAGGGGAACGTGGCTGGTGCGAGCGTGCCAGTCGTTGTGTCAGGCGGGGAGCCGACCACTGAGCCGACACCGACGATGCCGATCACGCCGTACTCGTCCTACCCGCACATCGCCGACTTGAAGGGCGGCGACTGGTTCCAGGACCGCACCGGCTCGAAGTTCCACGTCGAGAACCAGATCACCCACTACGACGACAACGGGCAGGTCGTCGGTGGCTCCACGATTGCGGTGCCCGAAGGTGGCTCCAGCAAGGACGCCATCTACATCCCGCACACCTTCACGGGTCCGGACGGGACCGAGCACCCGACCCGGATCAAGCAGATCGAGGCACCCGCCAAACCGAAGGGCATGGACGGCGAGGAGCTAGAGCCCGGCGATCAGGTCAACCTCGGCGCGTTCGGAGCACACGGCTACACCTACCAGGGACCGGACCCGGACAACCCCGGCAAGGTGCTGCTGACCGACAACATCACGGGCGAGGAAAGCTCGCAGATGCCCGGCGCGCTGAAGAAGCAGGTCAAGCCGAGCACCGCAATCGAGACGCCGCCGTCCGATGACATCTTCACCGCCGCCGACGGCGTGATGCAAGGCGCGGTTCTGCCTTACGCCATCGACAAGATTCACCACGACGCGATCCTCGGGCACGCCCAGGGGCAAAGCTGGCCGGAGGCGTACAAGGCAGCAGCCATCGGGCACTTCGGCCAGGACAGCCCTACGGGCGCGCAGTTGGGCGACGAGCTTGCCAGCGCCGTGCAGGCGACGAGGCAGCCACCGACGCCGACGGGCGCTCTCACCTCCAACGAGGCCGACGATCTGCTCAACCAGACGCTCGGCGATGGCGAAGTCCACGCTTTCGGCGGCTGGACGGCACAGCAAGTTCCCGGCTCGTGGGACGCGGCTGAGAACTCCTACAAGTACCACCTGGTCAGCCCGCAGGGCACCGTTCACGCAGCCGTCTCAGGCCCGGACGCCTACGCGCTGATGACCGGGCAGCAGGCAGGCGTCGCGACGCTGACACCACCACCGCCACCGCCAGCGTTCACGCACGACGACGTGGACGCGATGCTGGCCGACGCGAAGCCCTACGGCCCGGCGGTCAGCGAAGGCGGCTACACGTTCCAGTGGTTCCCGGCAGCCGGGCACGACGCCTGGGATGTCGTTGATCCCGAAGGCAACACCCACCCGGCGATGGACCGCGAGCAGGTTCACGTGCTGCTGACCGGCGAAGCCAAGCCGACGCCGAAGCTGCCGATGGCGCTGACCCCCGAGCACGAACAGGCGATGCAGGCAGCCGACAACTACCTGAAGGGCGAAGGGCTGATCGAGCCCGAGGACCAGGCTGCGATCCACAACGACGTGATCCACACGATGGGGCTCAGTCCGAACGTCAACCTCGGACAGGCGTATGAGGACTCGGCGCTCAAATACGGCGCGACTCAGACGAGCGCGAACGGCTTGAAGGCGACGGTCAACCAGGCGACCGGGCAGAAGAAGCTCGAAACGATGGGCGACCTCGAAGTCGGCGACAAGTACAACTTCGGGCCGGGGATGCCGACCCACGAGGTCGTCGGCAAGGGCGACGGCGCATACGGGCCGAACACGCTTCAGATCAAGCACGGCGACGACGGCACCGTCTCACCCGCGTCACCGGACGCGAAGTTCTCGATCACCCCAACGCTCGTTGGCACGGCGCAGACGCCGACCCCAGCGCGAGCGCCGGTCGTGGTCCAAACCCCGCTGAGCCACCCGAGCGAGGTCAAGCAGCCAGCCTCCGAGCTTCCCGTCCACAGCATCGCCCAGTACGGCGGCAAGCTCTACAAGAAGGACTACATCGACGGCAACTGGTTCGAGCTAGGGACCGGCAACAAGCACAAGTACGAGAAGGTCAAGATGGCTCCCGTCACCGTCCGGACGCCGAGCCCGGACGACGTGGAGCCGACGGGCGACACCGCCGATCTGCAAACGCTCCCGGTCGGCTCGGTGTTCGCGCTGCCGGGCGGCACCAAGTTCCTGGTGCTGGCAAACAAGGACGGGGTTCACGGGATCGCGCTCACCGACGGCTACCAGGGACAGCCGGGCAAGGCAATCGCCTACAGCACGAGCCACACGCAGGTTCCGACGTTCAAGCTGAAGGACGGTGCTGCCCTACCGGCAGCGACCGGGCCGAAGATGATCGCGGGCGACGACTTGAAGGTCGGCGATTCGATCAACCTGCCGGAGGGCAACTACGGCGGCAACCCGTACAAGATCGACAACCTCGATCCGGGGATCAAGGGCTACGTCCACGCCGTCAGCGCCGACGGAACGATGAGCACCATCGTTGACAAGGGCAAGAGCTACGAGCACGTCGGCGGACCGTCAACGCCAGCCCAGACCGACGCGACCGGGACGCCGCTGCAAGCCGGAGACAAGGTGCTGCACTCGGGGCTCGGGTCGCAATACGTCTACGCCGGGCCGGACCCGAGCGATTCGAGCAAGGGGCTGATCCACGTCGATGGCATGCCGGAGTACCCGACGCCCGCGCCGCTCAGCAGCCTGTCGAAGATGCCGCCGAGCGGGAAGGAACCCGACGGCATCCCGACCGACGTGTTCGACGTGGCCCACGGCGCGATGGACGGACAGTTCAGCCCCGAAACCATCGAGAACATCCACCAGCAGGCGCTCCTCTACCACGACGATCAGGGCTTCGACTGGGGGTCGGCCTACAAGACGGCGATCTCCGACGAACTGGGCTACAACAGCGTCGGCTCGACGCAGATTGCCGACAAGATCGCTGCCGGGCTCGCACCGACACCCGAGACGCCGACCGCGCCGCCGCCGGTCAACGAGGCGCACGCACAGGCCATCCGAGTCGCCGACAAGTGGATGAAGGACCACGGCGTACCGGACGAGACGATCAACACCGTCCACTACCAGGCGAAGGGCATCCTCGGCGACAACACCGACCCGTCGCCCGCCCAGGTTGCCACCGCGTATGAGAACGCAGCGATGAACAAGGAGGGGATAGACCACGCCTACGAGCTAGGCGACTCGATCACCGTGGCGCAGTTGACGGCACCGCCGCCGGACACCGCCGCGCAGGACAACGCGCACGCCAGCGCGCAGATCAAGGCGGCTCAATGGCTCGCGAGCAAGGGCGCAAACCCCGAGCAGATCGCTGCCGTACACGACACCGCCGCGAAGATCAAGCAGCCGCAGTATTCGTGGGGCCAGGTCTACGAGGCAGCCGCACCGACCCACGTCCACCTGACCGGCAAGGCCGCGCCGGGCGAGCTACAGGACGCCATCGACGGGCCGGGACACGCCGACTCCAACGGCGAGCACCTGAAGCAGGGCGACGTGGTGAACTGGTCCTCCACCTTCGGCGGCTCGATCCAGGGCGTCTACGACGGTGCCAGCGCCGACGACCCGACGAAGGCGCACGTGGTCGGCGTCGGCTTGCACGACGGCTCCACCTACAACGTCGATCCGACCGTGCTGACCAAGGACGCGACCGAGAGCCCGGTCACGCTCCCGAGCGCCGACACGCTGCCGCAGGGCACGCCGCCGACCGTGCCGGACACCGGCAGCAAGATCCCCGACTCGTGGGCGGAGCTATCGAGCTACAAGAAAATCTCCGGGCCGAAGGGAGCCAAGTCGGGCCAGTGGTACGAAGCGCCGGACGGCACCCGGCTGTACGTCAAGCCCGACGACGACGCCCACGCCTACAACGAGGTCGGTGGGCTCGCGGCATACCAGGCGGCAGGCTTCACGCCCGGCGTGGACTTCCCGCACGTCGCGGTGATGCACGACAACTACGGCCAGGCGTACATCGTCTCCCAGGCGATCCCCGGTACGACCGTGCCGAAGTCAGCCTCGTGGTGGGCGCAGCACCCGGAGGCCAAGAAGAACGCCGAGAAGATGTTCGGTGTCCACGCGCTGATCTCCCACTACGACGCGGTGGGAGCCAACCCGCAGGGCGGCTACGACAACCTGCTCGTGGGCGAGCACAACAACCCGGTCGTGATCGAGGCAGGCGGCGGCATGGCCTACTCGGGGCTCGGCTCACCGAAGCCGACGTGGAAACCGTCGTCGTCGCTGCTCGATGAGGTTCGAGGCGTCTCAGGGACCGGCGTGATCCCGAACCCGACGATGAAAACGGTCTACGGCGACCTGTCCGACTCGCGCATCGCCGAACTGCTCAACGAGACGCACCAGAACCTCGACCCGGCGAAGCTCGAATCGCTGTGGAAGCAACAGGGGATGCCGCAGGCGCAGATCGACCAGAACATCGCCGTGATCCAATCGCGGCTCGACCAAATCCCCAGCATCGTGGGCAGCCTGTCGCCACCCAAGCCACTGCCGAAGATCAAGCCGCCCGCGCCCGCCAAGCCGACGACGGCGAAGATCAAGCCGACCGGGGCGATCCCCGACATCGCCGACCTGCCCGTGACGCCGTTCCTCGGGCACAAGGACGGCTCCGGTACCCTGCACCCCAAGACGACGCTGCTGCAACCCGGCGAGTCGTTCAAGGACAAGGACGGCAGGCTCGGGACGGTCGTCTCCAACGGTCCGGAGGGGCTGGTGGCGATGATGGCGAACCCGGACGATCCAGGCGGACCGCAGAAGCAGATCACGATTGCCCATAACTTCATGCACAAGGGCAACGTCCGCCCGACCCGCGTGGTCAAGGTCTAGCGCACGTCTCGCGCTAGAATCTGGGGCATGTCTGACGCACTGGAAATCCCACCCGAGTACGAACCGAACCCGGCGCAGATCCCGGTCTGGGCAACCGACCTCGACCGCTTCCGGATCTGCTTCGCGATGACGCGGGCAATCGCACACCGCGACGACCCCGTGTTCACCAAGCAGCTTTACGACGGCGACATCGACACGGGCGATGCGCTCGCGCCGCCGCATCCTGACACCGACGCAGGCAGGCTCAGGGCTCAGCAAAGCGAGCACGACTAGCACAGGTCACGTGCTAGGCTAGGGGTAATCCCGACCCCTACAGAGGAGGAACGAAGTGCCCGCACCTGCGGATTACGTCCACATGCTCGCGCTCGATCTGGAGCAACTCGCAGCACGAGCGCACCAACTCGCTGGCGCGCTGCGCGTAGCCGAGTGGCAGCCGACCGAACTTGCGGACGGCACCGACACCGAGCGCGTCTCCGCCGAAGGCAAGCCGCTGTGCGTCGGTGATCGCGTCAAGATCACCGGCTCGAACCGCTACGGCGAGCCCGGCGGCATCGTTCGTGGCCCCGGTCCCGACCTGATGGACGGCAGGCCGCGCGTCCACGTGGCGCTGGACGACGGAGCCGACGACACCTACACGCCAGCCGCCGAGCGCGTCCGGCACATCGCCGTTTAGCAGGCGATTCGCGAGCGACCCTCGTGCCTTCACGGTGCGGGGGTCGTTTGTCGTTCCGGGCAGAATCGGTCGTAGGCTGAGGGCGTGGATGTGGACACGCTCCAACGAGCGATGCCAGGGCTGAGCCGCAGCACCGCACAGTCCTACCTGCCGCACATGGAGAAGGCGATGATCGAGCACGGCATCACCACGCTGCCGCGCATCCAGATGTGGCTGGCGCAGGTCGGCCACGAAAGCCTCAGCCTGCGCTACATGGAGGAAATCGCCAGCGGTCAAGCCTACGAAGGACGGCGCGACCTCGGCAACGTCCAGCCCGGCGACGGCAGGCGCTTCAAAGGCAGAGGCCCGATCCAACTCACAGGCAGGCACAACTACACCGCCGCCGCCAAGGCGCTGAACCTGCCGCTGGTCGAAAACCCGGCGATGGCAGCCGAGCCCAAGCACGCCTTCCGCGTCTCGGCGTGGTGGTGGACAACGCACGGACTGAACCCGATCAGCGACCGGGGCGACGTAATCGGCGCGACCAGGCGGATAAACGGCGGTCTGAACGGGCTCAGCGACCGCCAGAGCCGCTTCGCGCGCATCCGGCAGCTAGGCAACGCCGTGCTGCTCGAAGCGCCGCCAGAGCCCGGAGAACGGCCCCAGCCGGTCATCCCACCGCTACCGAAGGGAGTGATACCCGTGGCGATTGCCTTGGGCGTAATGAAGGACGGACGCTTTGAAGTGTTCGTGGAGGCGCAGCCAGCCAAGGCGGGCGAAGCCGGGCAGGTGTTCCACGCTTGGCAGGCACGCGACGGCGGCTGGGCAGGAGCCGAACCGGGCAAGCGAGTCGCCAAGTGGGAGTCGATGGGCACACCCGGCAAGCAGTAGGAGGCAGGCATGAGAGTTCCGCTGAACAGGGTCGTGGCCTTCTTCGGTCCCGTGATCGCCGTCGCGGCGGGAGCGGTGGCCGACTGGCTGCTCGACATCCTCAACGTGCTCGGCGACTTCAAGGGCACCGACAAGTCCGCGATCACCGCATGGCTGACGCAGGCGTTCGTGTTCGGGCTGACCGCGACCCTCGTGTGGCTCGGCCAGCAGCAGTGGTTGAAGGGCTGGATCGCGTTCGAGTCAAGCCAAGCCGACGTGGAGGCTGCCGTAGGACCGACCGGACCTGTAGGACCGACCGGACCACCCGGTCCGATGGGAGCATCAGCAAAGGAGAGCGCATGAGTTTCTTCCGCAAGAAGGACAAGGACGAACCGCCGACCGAAGCCGAACTCGGCAAGCAGGAAGGCGCTCCGCAAGAGCCGCCAGCAGACCAACCGGCCAGCGACGAACCGATGGTTCGCACCGTCTACGACCAGGAGAAGGACGAGCCGCCCGAATCGACCGACGAGGAACTGAAGGCGATGGAGGGCGACACGCCACCCGACAAGCTATGAGCACACCGCAACCGCCGATCCGACTGCGCTCGCAGTGGGGCGCAACCCGGAAGATTCCGGCAGGGCGCACCGTGCCGCTGAGCCAGCGCCGCTATTTCGTTGTCCACTGGCCCGTGATGTCCGCCAGACCCAACGACCAGTGGGCCAGAGATATCGAGCGGATGCACCTGAACCAGGGCTGGGCGCTGATCGGCTACAACTTCCTCGTCTTTCCCGACGGGCAGATTCTCGAAGGCGCGGGGCTGATGAACCGGGGCATCCACAGCCCGCCCCGGAACACGGACGGCTGGGGCTGTGTCTGCTGCCAGCCGTCCACCGCCGCAGGCGTGCCGACTCAGCCGATCACAGACGCGATGAAACGCTCCGCCCGAGCGCTGTACGACTGGCTCTGCTCACAGGCAGGCAGACGGCTGATCATGTCGTGGCACGGAGCCGACTTCGCGACCGCCTGCCCAGGACCGGACTTGCGCTCATGGGTGCAGTCCGGCATGCCCGCACCAGGCGGACCGCCGCCGCCGGAACCCAAGCCGCCAGCACAAGAGGAGGACATCGAGTTGGTCACTTCCGCACTCGCCCAGAACGGGACGCTCCACGTCTGGATGGTCGGACCGCAACGCAAGACGATCTGGCTGACCCACCAGGCAGCGAACACCGCCAGTTGGTGGGGAGGACAGGCAGGCCGAGGTCCGGCAGGCTTCCGCCGGTTCGCCGACGCGCCAGCCGGGCGCACGTTCCGAGGCGTCTCCGCGACGCTCAGCAAAGGCGGCGCGCTGCACCTGTTCGCGACGCTCGACAACGGCGTCACGATGTACTCGTGGCAGCGCCC
>Ga0123355_10008066_pt1 | contig 15885 bp, 12 predicted proteins | sample TergutEmb28metaG_3_FD_89872 | JGI IMG/M metagenome (GOLD analysis project Ga0123355, IMG submission 89872) | Embiratermes neotenicus P1 segment gut microbial communities from Petit-Saut dam, French Guiana - Emb289 P1 | ecosystem: Host-associated > Arthropoda: Insects > Digestive system > Gut ...
AATTGCTAATCAATCAATAAAAAAAACCATCAACATATGCCATGCAACATCCTAGAAGAGAGAATGCCTCAACTACGCCACAGCAAAAGCCTGGAATCTCACATGCTATTCCATTTTTCTGCTTTCTGGTCAGACAAACGGCAATTTCATCTCCCCTACAATTCCTTCACTTCAAAATATGAAATTAGTAATCTCTCTTCACTGATCTTCATATGGAGTTGTCTTTGTTATATCACTGCATCTGTTGAAATCATCTTGCTTATTACATTTTAATTCCTCTCCTGTGGGTTTTGCCAAATGCATTCCAATTGATTTTTTGGTCCCCCCCTTCAATTCCTCACCCAACTTCCAAATTTCATGACTGCCATTTTCCAATCACGAATTGCTAAAACCTTGCAATGCATGGTATATAACAGATCTGAAAGGGGACAGTTGGGTAATAATTCTAAGGGATGAACTGTAGAAAATTGGGCTGGGATACTTCTGGTTTCACACTGAGGGGGGAGATTTAAAATAAGTGAAATAATGAAAACTAGGTGTAATGATATTCAATGACAAAAAGCAAACAAAAAAATTAGAGACAAGAGATCTATAGTCTTATATTGGAACAGGAAACAAGAGTATGGAAGGGAACCGAAAATAGTCTGTTGCAATACGAATAAGAGGAACAGGCAAGCATATTTTCAATTGGCAATTTGCAAACTGACAGGTATAAAAGAGAGATGCTGAAAAAGGAAAATGCCCCTTAGGTAATGAAGAAATGAATGAGATACACATACTTTGTTGAAATGTAAACAGACACACAGATGGAAAGAAAAATTTTGAACAATAAATGGTGGCTACATATAAATGATGCAATAGCAGATAAGAAAATAATCATGCGTACCAAGATTACAGAATTCAGAAGTTTAGGCCAAATTAGATACAAATTGAAATGTAGGTGGGAAACCCACGTGGAAGAAATGGCACAAGTTTTACACAAGGTGATGAAGAAAGTAAATAAATAGAAATATTTGATTGCAAATAATGATTTAGATTGGACTAAAACTTCTCAAAACAGAATACACAGTATAAGATAAAGATTAGTCATTAGTAATAATACAGTGCATGTGCAATGGCAAAAATGTGGTGTTACCAGTCACATCCATAGATATGTATCTGAAACTCAAAAAATACGTTTGATTTGATCTGCCATTCACTGCAATATCTTACAAGTTCATCCTTGCCCATCTACATAATCCCAAACCAGTACATCACCGTTAATTACAAAATCTTGCCTCTCCTACTAGTTCTACCTCGCTCTAATTCTGCGGCTTTACGTACTGCAAAACCGAGTATCTCCAGAATGTTCTTACAAATCTCCAACATGCTATGCCCCAGATTTCTGCCCCGTACATCAGCCTCAACTCATACACTCTCATCATAGGCACCAACAGCAAGGTGCAAAATCAGTACCTTCAATTTGAACCACTTCAGGATTGTAAAAAATTTACTTTTTTACATTGAACAATGAATTAAATCAAACAGAAATTCTACAAAAACAAAACTACAGTTCTTGTCTAAGGTGACTGAAATAGCTATCTTTAAAATAAAATGAAAAAAAAAAACTGCAGTCATCTCCTCTCAGCCACAGCTGAACAATATGAAGTCTGGTCACTTCACTACCACCTTGCAAAAAATCCTGCCAGTGTTAATGCATCTCATATGCATTTTCTAACACCTTCATAAATGGTCTTGCTAAATCCTTATCAACTGCCTCTACACTCAGACTTCCTTTTGCCATTAGTCTAGACCTACATTTATTTCACACTCCTGAACATGCAAGGGTTACCCCCAGATATGAAATTTCATCCATATCATTCCTAAAACACTTGTTCTTTTTTAGTTTTCCTGTCCTACAAACCACAACTTTAGTTTCACATACATAACTTATGTGACTAAATCATATTCCCTGCACAATAACTTAGGATTTGGTACATGCGTATCATTTGAAGTACCGAAATCATTGTGATATACATATACCTGGTGAAAATGTTAAATGACCAGGCCCAGCACTTCTGCATCATTTGCTTAGTTTGCGTAATTCTACAAACTACCATCACAGAATGGAAACCAAGAATTCAGAAGCTGTTAACAGTGGTTCCTTTTTCCAGATGTTCCAAATGTGTCACACCTTGATGCAGCCCAATGCTAAATTCACAGGCAGGGGTTCCTTTTCAATAACGAACCTATTTTCCTTCCCACCAATCTTTAACACAGCAGACTGATTTTCACAAAACCAGGTATCATAGCTATGCTACTGCAGGACATCTCAACAACTTACTTTTTAATGTCCTTCAATTGTAACAACAACACAATGGAAGTACAAACTTCTGAGGTGGTAGTAACACTACTGACACTTCAGTGCCCTGAAATGTATGGTAACACTGCTTGGAGAAAAATGCAATTTTTGTTAAGGTAACAAAACCACTTTAGGTAGTCATTTCAAATTAGCGGATTACAAACATAACTACATATTTTGTATGAAGCCTTGTGTATATGTCAACAATTACAAACATGGCAACAATGCCAAACTTAATGCTGCATCTTCTACAATTAACAAACAGAAGACATACATTCCTTACAGAATTATATAAAACAGCATCAATAATGCAAACACATATGTAAGACTATAAATCTAAGAAGCAAAGGTATGTTCCACAAGTTTGCTTGAAATGACTTGTTAGAGGTAAAATCAACAGATCTAAATCCAGATCCATCACTCATGTGGATATGATTAGTCTCTGGCATCAACAGCAATCTCAACAAAGAGTGAAAGCTCAGACATAAACACAGAAACACAATCATACCTTTTGTATATTCAATATTCGGGAGTTAATAAAAGAGTTCCAGCTGCAATATATTTGTTGTAATCAGAGGTCTGAAATTCTAATAAAGACTTTGCTCAACACATAAGGTAATTAATTAGCTTCATAACAATATTAAGAAATCATTGGATTTTGAGCTTTCAACATGAAGGTAAAGATATGTGAGAAAAAAAAAAACTGACAGAAGAATGCAGATACAGTGAACCCTCACAAAACATTTTGGGACAAATTAAAGAAATTAGGGTTAACAAATGGGAAAACAAAAGCAAAAGCCTGAAAACATAATGATCGCAGTGAAATTTGTTAACTTTACTGGAACATTATTCCACATTACATGAATCCATTCCATAATCAAATCCCACTTCAAATATTACCTTCTTTAGTGATTTTGACACATGCATGAACACAAGAAGACTTTTTCTTCCAAGCACAGCTCACTGATGAAGAGTCTGTTCATGCCAAAGTATGGCATAATTACTAGCTCTACCTCACTAACTTTACTCATTTCACATTTTTACACCTCAGCTCCTCACTTCAGACTGAGTGTGTCATCTTGTATTTTAAGTTGGCATAGAAATGCAAAGTTAAGCGATTTTTTTTGTGAGAAACATTTGTTTCTGTGTTTATAACATCCAGATTGCCTTGAATTGAAAGAAGTTTACATTTTAAGCCCATTTTTGATGCAGCAGCCATGCTGAAAACATATTCAATAATTCATGGCTCTGCAAGAGGAAAATGGTACATACATAAGCAATTTGACATTAACTTAAAATGTATTTAAATCAGAACACAGAATAATTCAAATCATTGAACTTAAAGCACAATGGTTACAATCACAAAGAGTGCCATTAAAGCCACACTTATTCACGCTGCACATCACAAACACCATGGCACTGCATCATACTGTGTGAAGTGCACATGTTGAAACAGATAGCAGTGCAGTCAGAATGTGATGTCATTTCTCACTACACATTTTCACAGATTAATATTGAATTGCTTATATGTACCTCCCATCTGTGGTGGAAATAACCTTGGACATTTAGCTCACCAACTGAGTGCCTCATATTGTCACCATATAATGGGAACAAATTGAATTACCCGGAACTTCAGGAAATCATTTAAGATATCGAGGTAAGAAAAGTATTAAAATGGTGAAAAATTCATAGTCATGAACTCTTCATGCTTCTTACTGGGGAATGACAAACATATAGGAAAATCTTGTTGCTAAATTATTCTAATGTCCTACACAGGAAACTTCTTAAATGGGGTTGGTTCAAGCAGGCTTTACTGTAATTAACAAGGTGCATAATGTGGACAGCATTATTAGGGTCATAAAATAAATGATGTGATAAGTGGGGCATGTAAGGATAAACATGGCTCATAAACATTGACATCAGCAAGAGTTTTTCAGCCTGCAATAATTCTTCATGCATAATGTCTCACAAAATATCAGTCTACAGGTGGTAATAAGCTCACTTATTCTGAAGGAAAATGTTATACCAATAAGGATAAAAGTCTAATAGTTATGTACAAGAACAATGTTTTATCTGATAAACCACATCACTGTTCACTCAGACCATTTCACATGATGGCAGGGAGTGCTGTGATCACCACTATTTCAAATTGCGATGTGCTGACATTACCATATTTTATTTCAATGTGGTGCAGTTAATATTAAATTTCTGTTCACTATGTTCAAAGGTTCTAGAAATGGCTTCCTTGGCTTGCAGCTACATATCACTCTTAGCTAACAAACCATTCTACATCAAAGTTCTGCTCCTGATGCCAATGACACAACATCCTAAATGCCTTTTTTGACATCATCATCACTGACAGGATTATTAGCATAAAAATAGCTTAGTTTTATAGCTGGCAAATGAGGAGACCAGAATTCTCTGTTTACTATTCTGTCACCAAAAACTCTCAAACAGTAAACAACCATTTGTGGTGTCAGCTGTTGCACTGTCTTGCTGGAAAAAGGCATAGGTTCTTTTGTAATTAGACAGGTGTTCCAAGACAATACCAGAATGTAACATACTGGTGTGAATTTATGGTTTTGGACAAAGAAAAACTGACCCAATAACCCTAGTACCACTTGTAGCATACCACACACCAACTTTTACACCATCTAATGATACTTCACCAATATTTGTAGAAAACCTGTTATTCTGAGAGTTCGAAGATACATGAAGTCCGAACAACACTTAACTGCTGAACAGAACAAGTGTGGGGTGTATTTCTGCATTACACACAAACAGATGTACCAGTTCCCAAAACTCAGTCTTGCTTCATTATACATGCTGTAGAGTTTCTGCATCACACATCTTATAGGAATGCACTAAATGTGCATCAGAGTAATTCTTACCAAATAGGATACAAGAAATTGCTTGAGAGTTTTTCACACGTTTGTAAGTTGTTCACCTCTTTGGAACATATGCACTTGAAATTTGTCCAAATACATAAAACACTTCCTGTATCTATTCTGCACATCAAAGGAAACCCTCCCAGTAACTGCACATGACTTTCAGACTCTCCAATAAGCAGCACGGCAGCAAGCTGAAGAATTGGTCTGTAGCAAAGACAACTGATGTGAAATGACTAGTGAAAATGTCAGAGAAAATAATGTCCTTGTAATTAGAAGATTTTAGGCATATGCCGCAGTATAGTTGAAGTCTTCAATCTTCTGGGATGTTACAAAGCATATTTACTGACACTTTGGGACAGCCTACCTGTTCCATCTTCAAGGGTCAGCACACCAACAAGAATGTCTGACTGCTTAAACCTTTGAAGATGCAATTAATACGTTGTCCCACCATGTTAGTAAACAACTACCAACATGCCCCATATAAAATCCCAGAGGAGTGCATGCCCAGTACCTACAGTTACTGCCCATTCCAGCAGTGTTCCCACCAAATCTGAGATAGCGGACTTGCATGTGCTATGTGGACATGACCACCAGTTTGCAGACCATTTGATTTTTAGTTTCGCAGAGTTCGTGTATCTGGAGAAATGCTGATAATGCATGTAATATGATGGATGGTGCTGCTCTCATAAGGAACAAATGTGAACCCGTACTGACAGCAACATGTCACGTGTGCACAGCCAATGAGGAGGTAATTTTTCCTTATTAAAAAGTTAACATTACACCTTCTCGATGCCAAGCCCCAACCCCAGAGTTGCAAAGACATGTGACTTACTCCTTACTAACAATGACTTACTTGTGACACTTTATAATTTTCACAGTAACCAACCTAATGAACAGATATATCCACCAAATAACACCTTACACTTCCTTCCCCAAATCAATTACATCCATTGTCACTCATGGACAAATGTGAACATATTATCACAGAAATACCACACCAACTGATCAGTTACGGAAATTTCACATGAATGTGCAAATCAATATAACTGGCAGTAGCTGCACTGACATTCTTCGCCCATCCACTTACATTTTTGGATCTTTCAGTATTTTTTGTAAGTCACCCCCCCATTCCCTGTTTTAAAGCAAATATTCTGCTTCTGTCCAAGTTGTTATTTTCCCTAAAGACCAGACACTTTTTGCTGTATGTCTGTCATATGTATGCCTGAAGGATAAAGTCTCCATTGCATGTCATCAGTCAGTCCCAACAGTTTAGTGGCTACAGCTCATTAAGTAGGGTTTTGGTAAACTTTCTGAGGGACGGATGACTGTCCATTTTGGAATTCTGTCATTGTGAAAGCAGGAAATTGCTGTACTGAAGTAAGTTTGAAAAATCAGAGAATTTAGCAGGTGCAATTAAATACAAATTTTTAAATATTCAGAATCAGTAGTGCACTTGTTTTCACCACCAGTCTTTAAGAACGTGCAAGGTGTAGACAGGCACAGTGAGAAACATGGGCTATCCAGCAATAAGAATGGCAATAATGTACGAAAACATTCTCTCCCCAAAATTTTTCAATTGTATATAACTAATACACACACAAAACACAAAACACACACACACACACAAAGGATCTGTCAGAAAATAAGTTTACAATGCATGCATTTTGACCTTTTATTTCCTCTGTAATAAAAACAGTTCAAATTTAACCGTACTGCTCTCCCATTACTTTTTCACATAGTCCCCACTATAAGTGGTGCATGTGTCACGCTGTGGAACTAACATCTCTATTCCCTGTTGATGGAAGACTGCGTCCTGTGTTACCAACCAACATGTCACAACTCTTTCCACCTTGCAAACATCTCTACAACTGTGGTTGGCAAGATTTTGCTTCCACTGGAAACAGATGATAATAACTTGACAATGAATTTCTTTGATATAATCACAATCCATGTCAAAAAATAAAATGCCATAACTTGTTTTCTGACTGACACTTGTACACAATCAGATGGCACAACTGTGTGAAATGTATAAGATTAACAGCTTCCACTCTTCATCTCAGCAGAGACCTCTTATTCATTATTCAATTTTAATGAACAAGCCTCATAATTCAGTTTAATCTGCAGAAATGGGTTCACCAGTATTTGAGTTAAATGGTTAAATTAAGGATAAAACATAAGCATATCACTGTAGTAAATTATCAATTTTCCTCACCAAAAAACACTGTAGCTTATGCTAAACATTTGTAGTTCTCGTCTGTATAAGAAAACTGTTCTCAAATGTAACTGGCTGTGAAGAAATGTAAGTCTCATACGGAAGACATGATAGAGCAATTCTAATATTCATAGAAATATGCACAAAATTTCAGGACGCAATAAAGACAAAAAGATGAGAGAAGCAGAAAGGCAATGCTGCATAAGACCAAAATTTGAGGATAAGTCTTGCTGCTCGTCCTGTAACAAACATTACCTCCTTTGTTACAGAGCAATGTCTGGACTTCTGATAACACTGGAACTGTTTATTACTACTTTCATGAAACCTGGCTCATTCCTTAATAATGATGATAATAACACACAAAATAAATTTGGAACCTGGCACAATTAATTTGGCAAATGACAATAATGTGATATTTGACAATGACCCCGGTTTATTTTGAAGAGCCACATAAAACCATACGAGCAGTTTGTGCAGTACTTTCAGATCTGTCCTGGCATATCTAACAAACGATAAAAAGCTTTACTACTAATCTCCTGCTTGCTACTTAAAATATTTTGCAATGTTAGGAAATTGCTCTGCAGTGAAATCTGGATTGCTGGCCAAATTTTCCCGCACAGTCAAGCGAACTTGTTCTTGATATGCCGCTTGTATTTCAGGATCATTCCCAGCAACCTGGGTCACAGTCTCCATGCCAGTTACTGCATCAACTCCAGCAGCATTTACAGCATTACCAACACTATCTACAAACACAAATAATATACAAAATCAACACTTTTCAATTATACATACACATGTCAATTATTAATTTTGTACATTACCAATATTTAAAAAAAAAAAAAAAAATGTCTTACAAAAGAACAATGCATTTTGTCAAAACACCCTTTACTTAAAGGGATGCACAGTTATGATGCACACAATGTTTTATTCTCACACATATGGAATGTGGGCTGTTCTTTCATGTCTCTCTTCTTGCATTAGTCCCTTGTGGATGTTTTCTGACATGGCTCACAAACTCAATCCTCACACACAGCAGTTACTTATATTATATGGCACTTTACTTTAGTAAGAATACTTCAAAACACAAACAGATAAAGTCAGACTTTAGTGAAAGGTTTACCATTTTGCCTTAACTATAAGTCTCTATTTAGGTCAGTACACTACTCATGGGGAAAAATGTGACTGCAATGTAATAATGAAAATCCATTTTTCACCACGAATAAGTTCCATTATAAAGCCAGATCCTCTCTCTTTTATTGCTACTTCACCTCACCTCCAATAATCTGACTTAAGCTTCCTTGAGGTTTTGCTGCAGTCACTATTTTACGCCTTTTAGATGGCATTCCCGCCAGGTAAGCATCACTAAATGGAGGTTGAGGGTTCTGCCTACGTTGCCTCTGTGTGTCTCTCGTTATAATAGGAACCCAATCCTGAAAACAAACATGTTTAATTTAACGACATGATTTTCATTTTAACCATTAATGGCTGAAAGGCAGAACACTGTCCAGCAACACCATGGCATTTTTAAATGTTTATAAATACAGGTCTCTTTTTCAGCATATTTGTCAAAAAGGCTCGTATAAGTATAGAAGTTTGTCTGATAATTAATTCTAGTTAAAGTGTCTACTTAAAAGGGGCACATCTTCTTAGTAACACCCTTACGATTATTTACATATGTCGCCAAGTTCAGGTTCATATTATATTTCTTTCTCAAAGCAGCAAACACTGAACAAATTCACATATAGAGGCCCTTCCAAAATTCTTGGGTTTTTCATGAAGCCTTCTGTAAAATCCACACCCCCTTCATATCCTTTATTTAATCACAAAAACGTACTGACAGAACAGTTAATAACAATGGCAATATTTACTTACGTCCGTGTGCTCCACTTTTGTAGTTTAGTGTCATATGGTCCTAGAAATGCAGTTTGTCTCAAAACATGGGGTAGTACACAATGCCATGTTGCATTCTTAACATCTGAATTTTGTTTCTGCTGCTTTGTTGTTAGCACGCCAAGCATGGCACCCAGCTTTCTTCCTTGCCAAAGGCCAGTGTGTATTGTGTCTTGTATCAAGTCTAATTATATGGCTGGTGGATGAGGCTTGCTTTCTTGTTTTATGGTCTGTTTGAGGCACCGTCTGTGTCTCCTGTATTAGGTCCCTTACCAATGTCAGTATGAAAAGTTTCTGTGATAATTTTGAACCCCTGAGGTGACAAATGTTAACAATGCCGAGAATGGCAAATTCCAGAAGGTGGAAAAAACAGTGTATTTGTCCATTTACAGTGCTGTCTGCTAATGGAGTAAAGGTCTGACAAGTTACCAGATTTGTCAAATTATCCCAAATGGCTACTACAGTCTCTTTACTGTGGCCAGTTTCAGAGATTCATTCTCATCATAGAAAGTACTCTCTGCTGGTGAAGAGCAACTTTGTCAGCACGTTCAGATTTCTTTTGTCCTTCCACATCATGACTGTCAAGTAACCACTACCCTCATTTGTCTCACCCCCCACCTTAAATTTCATTTTCTGTACCATACTCTCATGCATTACTATTCTGTTTGGTCTAACAGTCCCACAGCAGTTTACTATTGCAGAATGTAATCATCAAATAAATCCGGAGGTGAGTTTCCATGTACAGTTTGTGTCCCACACTTTGGTCCTTGCAGGAAGCATGTTTACAGTTGCATCAATACCTCTAATTGAGTCACACGATTCCAACACTTGCCTGAATATACAGTCATATTGCATGTAAGCCTACTGTTTATCTCTTAGAATCACACAGGTTATAATCTTATGCCAAACCTTTGTGTTTCTTAGCATATATTGTTTGAAAATGACTCTGCCTTTGCAGAGCAAAATAATTTCAAATGCAATGTGTGCAGGTGGGCTAAAATATTTATTTTATGTATCAATGAGTCAGTTGTATTTTTCATGTGTCTTCTTGGATACATTTTTGTTCTCACTGAACTGCAGAAATCTGAGTAAAAGAGAGAATCTGCCTTATCACGGTGCTTACACTGCTTCACATTGCTTCAGATGAATGTGCATCAGTCAGGTTCTACTATCAGCTGTGTTACATCATGTCAGTACATTTCACCATTCTAATGCATTGGGTCTAACAATGGCAGCACTGCATACGACTGAGGCCTGCCTTGCCACACATGCTTTATTGTTTTGACTGAATAAACTGAACTGTTGGGCATAAAACAGGCATAAGACATAAAACTAAGACTACTCAAGAATCAGATACAATCCTTATAGCAGAAGGAAGAAAATCTGCCTTTGGTGCCATACTGCACTAACCTCTTCAAGAAAAGTTTGTTTACGCTTTCCTCTCCCATTGATTTCAAGATGGAATATGAACTCATTCATGAGCACTAAGATAAGCCACTTTTCTAAGAAATGTAAACAGATGCTGACCTACACAACTTGTTACACACATGTACAGTTGAGTTCAAATTCTGTAGCACAGTGTACTCAACTGCCATCAGCAAATATTTGAACTTAATTATTAAATAACTAAAATTTAAAACAAGTGGATCATTTTGAATTTTAGGCAACAGGTAGCCGGATCCAGTCTTAAGAGCATAATTTAACTTGAAGTGTTTAGAATTAAAAATGTATGATATGCAAGAAATAGTATCAGCAGATCCAGAAATGGCCATTGAAAGTAACAAGAACCCCTGCCTTCAGCAGCTACATTGCAGATTAAATCTATCATATTTTAAAGGTTAAAATCTTCACTTTGGCATGCATCACTCTCAGTGCACACAATGCCACCAGCTTGGCTGATGCTCACACAGACAGTGATGCAGTGCTGCACTATCCTGAACTGCCATCTGACTCGATATCCAATGCATACAGCATATAATAAAACAAGAGCAGAAACTTGTCTGCCAATTCAAGCACAATGGGTTCACAAATGTACTTTCACAGGATTTTACCTGTATCACTCACCTGACTTGACAAGGTGTTGCTGCACATAAGGAACAACTGGTGATATAACTAAACAACAGCACATACCAAATCACATAAAATTATATGTTACCGTTCCTTTATATTTAGAAATATGTACACAATATCATACGAATTTGAAATGAAAGTACAAATCTTAATGTGGTCTGTGTGTGTATTTTCTTCACCACCCCCCAACCCCAACAATACCAAATTCCTGCAAGATAAAGTTGACAATATTCAGCTTGAACCTTGTGTAATGGTGGTGGTGGATGGGAGGGGAGGGTCCAAGGTCATGGGGTTATACTATACTCACAGGAGCAAATAAAATTCTACAAGGTAACAGCAAGAAGGTTGATCCTGGTAGCTGTAAAGTTGAAGGTGTACGTCCGCAGTCACTTGATTGCCAGGATCCAAAGTTTGAATCCCGCTAAGGGCATGGATGTTTGTTGTGTGTTGTGTCTGTAGCAGCCTCTGTGACAAGCTGATCACTCATTAAGAATAATCCTGCCAGGTGCCCACGACTAATTGTGTGTGATCTAGAAACATCAACAATGAGGCAGCCTAGGCCCCAGTTGGGCTGTTAGCCCATAGAAAAAATTAAGTTTCTCCTGTGCTGAATTAAGCACCATGCTGTGAATACATACGGGACAGAGGACGTACAGCTCCATGCATACTTAACCTCAGACTGACCTGATGGTTAAGACCAGCTGTATGCTCCAGCTACTTTACCTCCCTCCACTACCACCACCACAGCCAGGACAGAAAGGACTCCAAAACCCCTTCAACTGAAGACCAGGAGGCATTTCGGTGTACAGTGTCTTCTGTTATTTAGTTTCACAATGGCATACATTTTGAAGGGTAAGAGCAACTTTAAATATAGTCACCATGTGTGAGAATGGTTAAGTATCAAAATGCAGACTGAAACTTACAGAAGGCAATGTTGTGTGCCATGCTTCAGAACCGAGCAGCACATCAGGAAGTGTGTCAGTGTCCATTGCCAGACCTCGATCTTGCTCATTCCGATTTTGAACTGGCACACCAGGTCGATTACATTCAGATGAAACACCATCTGTTTCCATTGGCTAAACAAAAGCAAAACCACGTAAGAATACCTTGAGTTAAAAAAGATGCATGGACACTGAGACAGATCTAGAAAGAGCGAGATGGAACTAACAAACATCTGGATATGGAGTATGAAACACACTTGTTTACCTCTAGAGTAGTATTAGCCTCAATTTGTTCAGTATGGACTGGCAACTCCTGAACTGGAGCTGCTGGTGTTGGTTGTGTGACAGGCTCAGCTGCTCCAGGGATACGGTAGACCAAATACCGCTGGATATCTTCAAATGTAACATCCAACTGTGAGATATAATTACGCAGGTGGGTGACTGAACTTTCGACGGTCCACTGCTGCACAGCAGGATGCACTCCACTTGTCAGGCGTTGCTGTAACAGTTACAGCATGTAACGTTCACTTCCAAACATACTTGCGATGAACAGGCTCAAAACAAAATTCATCTTTTAAACACATGCATCCACATAGGCAAAAACACCTATACAACACCCCTACAAATTAATTTTATATATTTACCGCACTTTTAAGACACACTACATAATCTCTGTCTTACTGTCCACAAAATGCCATTTACTTCATAATTTTATCTTTCCATGCTCAAATAATACATTTTTTATAAACCGTATGCTAAAATTTAAATATCTGCCCCAGCAAGATTACAGTTAAGGCAACTGAAAAGTTTATACACTATATCAGAAAGATCCAAATATTAAAAACAGTACACAAACCAGACAGTATACCAACAAACAAAATAAAATATTTATTAGAACAATTTACACATTCCTTTACACTTATATTAGAAAGTTGTGGTACATAATATAATGGAATTCTACTTTTTGGGGAAAGCGCTGTATAATAGTTTGAAAAGAGCACAACTTCTGTTCCTTTCAAAGTAATTTAAAACCACTGTATGAACCTGAATGTGTTGCTATTATATTTCAATAAATTTCACATTATGCTTATTACTGCTACTAAATTAACATATGACCATACAAATTCCCTGGTTATAATGAACAGAATAAGGCATCCAAGAAGTGCAGTCTCTGTGACATAAAAGATTTTATAAGGTCTCCCCTGCTTTATCTACTTCCACTTTCCTAGCAGTGCCATCCACATTGCTTGAATAGGAATCGATCCTTTGGGACTGAACAGCATGGGCAAACAAAATAATAATTAGTGCTGCTTCTGCCACCCACCAACAGCAGGCAGCAACCATGCGCGGTATGGTTGTCTGGTTCTGTGTGCACAGGAGCGACAGTCAGTGAACACAGGAGGGAGAAATATTTGGGCAGTGGCATATTATAAGTGGTGTGCAGCAGCACATATATTATTACAGAAGGATTGGTGGCTGTATGAGAGCACACAATGGTTTCACACTTACACAAAAATTAGACTGCATGACAGCGAACAAAGGTTTCACACTGATATAAAAATCTGACAACATGAAAGCTAACAATAGTTCCACATTCATATAAATTTCTACATGACAGCTAATAGCAGTTTCCCACTTACACAAAAATTAGACAAGATATAACAATGGCTTAACGCTTAATATTTTGGCGCCGGAATTATTTTTTTAAATTTTAGCACACTCTGTATATAAAATGTGAATAAAACACGAACCAAATATGTTAGAATTATGAAACAAACTGCATTTTGAAGAGAAAAAAACAGACAGTATATACCATGTTTAAAATATTCAGTACCTGTATATGTTGAATAAATATATAAAATGCAACATTTAGAGGTTAGCGGTGCGGTATGACCACTATAGGGGTCTTTAGGCGTCAAAGGGTTAAACAAAAATTAGATTACATTATAGGTAACACACGTGTCTCTCACTCACACACACAAGTTAGACAACATGGCAGCTAACAATGGTTTTACACTTAAATAAAATTGCATTAGATGACACCAACATGAAAAATTACAAGACCTAACAAGAGAGTCATACTGGAATGAAAAATCTGACTACAGCAGGGGTACACAAATTCCGGTGACAAGTAACCACAGTAACTAAATCTGGTACTGTGGCAGGCACCTAGTATCTGTGAGTCCTCTGTACAGAACATGGTTCAGGTTTCCCTTCTGGCACCCAGAAGCTTGAGGGGGATTTTTGGAAAATCTGTGCACCTCTGGACTACATTTACAGCTAATACTGGTTTCACATTTTTATAAAAGACAAACAGAAAGCACCCAGAAATTCACACACACAGCTGCAGTGCAAAAACCAATACAAAAAAGAATGTGGATACTGGTCACACATAAGTGGGTCACCATGTCCATTATGTACAATGATCAAGCATAATGTTTGCCTGTTACTTCAGAAACCTCAATATACCATTTCAAACTGATAAATTTATGAAGAGGTGGAACGACATAAAAAATTACATGACAATTACTCATATTCAAATCAAAAAACAAGGCTGCAGCCAAAAGTTGGGTTAATAACTATGATATTTAATTTCTTAACAAATCTGCCCAAAAGCAGGCACGCACAAATTATGTTAATAATGACAATAGGTCCATTTCATGATTCTGTTTTCAGTCAGTTTCTTGCCAAGATTTCTGTACTGACTAACAAGTTTATATTCATGCTGCAAGCACTTTAAATCTTCAGAAACAGATATGCTCAAATAATGGATCACATGACACAAGACAGTACTGGCATGCTTGATATTCACATTGCCTGCATTTTGTAATGTCACAAACCATAGAAAATCTGGGATACTCATAGCAGAGTTGCTAAAGATTCAGTCTTCTAGGATGTAATACAGTAACTCACTGAACAGGTCCTGATGTTTCATAGGACAGTAACGCCTTCACCTTCAGAGTTAAGTAGTCAAAAAACCATTTGACAATGAAGATACACTACAATCCTCTGAAATGGCAGGAACTGCTCAACCAATGACCTGTGTCACATCCCATAACACCTGAATCCTTGTCACATATTAAATTTTAAAGAAACTTGAATGTTTTGCAACTGTGTGTTTCAGATTTCAAAGAAACTGACCTGCAGACTTCTTTACTGAATAAAAGTTTTCCTGTTTGGTACATGTAACTTATTAGGACACTGTGATGTTAGTATAATTTTCTTTGGAACTTGCCACAATTTGCTACCATGTGCCAGTCTTTTGGCAGCACCAATCTCATCCCCCACCCCCAATTTCCCAATGAACAGAATTTCAATGAATATAACAGAGTTGTTTTAAACACACAAACTAATTCATCACCCAAGTCAAACTGCTACTAATTCCGAACTCCTTCTGGAGTAAAGTTCCTACACTTCTAGATTGGAGTTTGTATACTTGTCTAACACAACTATATGGTGGTATAGATGTCTATAATTTATTACATAAAGAATAACTACATGTTTCGGCCCTTTTCATTGGCCATCTTCAGGTTGATAAAT
>Ga0123355_10008067_pt1 | contig 15885 bp, 16 predicted proteins | sample TergutEmb28metaG_3_FD_89872 | JGI IMG/M metagenome (GOLD analysis project Ga0123355, IMG submission 89872) | Embiratermes neotenicus P1 segment gut microbial communities from Petit-Saut dam, French Guiana - Emb289 P1 | ecosystem: Host-associated > Arthropoda: Insects > Digestive system > Gut ...
TAAACGAAGTCTTATGTTTTAAATTATCTTATGTAAATAAATATTTTAATAACATAAAACAGTGCAAGTAGTTGGCCCACATTTATAATCATAAACTATTGCACGGAACAAAAATGAAAACAAAAATAGTATATTAGTTATTATTTTATTTATTATGGTGGCTACATGTTTCGGTCATTCTTGACCATCTTTAGGCCGACTTATAGAAACATAATGTACAAACAGTGCATATTTATGTATTATAGGATCCCATATTACGTACATTAAAGTTTATATAATATTTAAAATATTGAAAGTTGTATATATTGTAAAATATTTTTTAGAAATTTTGTAATAGTAACAAATCCCCATTGATCTGGATGAACAATGAAATATTTATTATTATGGTGGTAGTTATATAGACATTATGTTGGTAGTAAAACTTAGTAGATCTGTATGATTAAAAATATATTGTATTTGACATTTAATAGTTGTTGAGTTTCTTAGTCACAAGTTTGGCACGTTGGTTCATTTGTTGTTGTATTTCATGCACGTGTTTTAGATTCAGGTATCTTAGTCTTTATATTCTTGTGTATTTTGATATACGAGATGATGACGTGGGTGTTGAATAGTTTTGAGCGGAGTTCTTTATATTGATTAAGGTTGGTTATCGTTAATTTTTTCAGTTGTAGTTCATCCCACAACGAAGATAGTTGATTTGTTTCAGTGTTGAGGGGCTCGTCATATACTTGCATGCTAACTGTGCTCTAGTAATATGGGATCCCATAATACATAAATATGCACTCATTGTACCTTATGTTTCTATAACTTGGCCTGAAGATGGTGAACAGTGACCAAAACATATAGCAACCATAATGAATAAACTAATAACTAATATACTATTGCCGTGTTGGACGAAAAATATTAACATTTTGTTTACCTATAAAATTTAAACACAACAGAATGTCCTCTACAAAAATAAAAAGAAAAAGTTTGCGGGTAATACAGTAGTTTACTGTCTATAATTAATCTCATCACTTCGGGCCCATTGTAGCCCACAAATTATGTATGTAAACTCCGTCGAACAAAAATCCATCGGCCTGATATTTCATACGTCCCGCCCAAGCAGTGATGTGCGGTACAGTTGCCATCATAATTCGAGTCTTTTTACTTTCCCCATATTTGTGCATTTGTGGCGTTTCTCTGTCTTCAATTTATTACAATCAATCACACCACGTATATATTAACCGAAGACAACAATACATTTGCATAATTTGAAATTAAAACAAACTTCATTAACTTTCCCAGGTGCAAGGCAAGCTAGCTAGCTTTGCTGCTGGGGTTGGATGAGTCAGTCGGATCGTTCCGTTCTTACTGTCGGCAGACGTAGTCCAGGCAGTTGAACACATGCTAGCAATAGCCTTCGGAAACAAACTATGTTGGTTTGAGTTCCACTATTGGCATATTTCTATATGTAGCCCAGACAGTTGAATGCGTGCTAGCAGTAGCCTTCGGAAAAAAACTATGTTGGTTCGAGTTGCACTATCGGCATATTTCTTATGTAGCCCGGGCAGTTGAACGCATGCTAGCAGTAGCCTTCGGAAACAAACTATGTTGGTTCGAGTCCCACTATTGGCATATTTCTTTATGTATCCATACAATTGAAAACATTTACTGATGAGAAATGTTGAGCATGCGAGTATGATGGGTGTGCTTGGGACCCAGGGTGGTTTTGCTCTCGCATTTTTTCAGGGGTGAGGTGGGGGAGTGAAATACTGTTGGAAAATGTGTAGCTCTAATTTCAGCATTCGAAACCAGTTCATAATTTTTCTTTCGTGTGGCCTTTTAGTAGACAATAACACATTTTAAAAAGTGTGCATATTTAAAAGTCTAACTGGCTACAAATGATGGTGGTTATGAAAACCGAAATGTTAATGATTTACTAATAATAAAATCAAATGCAATGAAGAACTGCACTCATTAAATTAAGTCAGGTTTCTTTCAATTTTCTGGCAAATGAAGGGAATGTCTTCTGCAACTGTATTATGGTAATTCACAATTCTAGAACCATGGACAGGATATCTGCTGCTGGTCATGGTTGAAAAGGAGGGTAGGGAATTACAAAAGCTGAACACCTTCCTGGCTGTCACAATACAGTCAATAACCCTGAGTTCAGTGGAGGCCGCGTCCCTCTACAAGACGAATACTGTCTTAAAACTGAAAATGAAAGCAAATGATGAGCCGGATTTAGTTTACAGACCTCAGGGAGAGCATTACAACCCGCAGTATACCAGAAAATGCAGTGGTCATGTGTCTTTCCACTGTTGGGGCTGGATCTCCCACGAAGGGGCTGGAGTTCTCCATCGTATAGAGGGTCACCTGGATGGCCTGCAGTATCAGCACATTTTGCAGAACGTAATGGTACCCTCTGTACGGATGCTTTGTCCCAATGGTATAATCCATTTACAGCAAGACCACTCCCCCGTTCATGATTCTTGTGTGGTTCAAGAATGGCTATCGCGGCAGGCCGACATTGAACTCCTTGACTGGCCACCGCGAGCACCTGATATGAACTCCATCGAGAAAATGTGGAGTGAAGTGAAAAGTACAATGCAGGAAACCTGGCCTGTCCTCCCTCCCAGAAATAGCGATGAGCTATGGACCCTTGTGTCAAACACGTGGGATGAAGTTGCGTCATCTACGCATTACATTCGATCAATGATGGAGTCCATGACACGACAAATGAAATCAGTGGTCGAAGCAGAAGGGTTCTGGACTTCTTATTAAAGAGGTCAATTTCTGAAAACAGCCATTTTAAGGGCTAAGGTATTAATTTTCATTTTCTATACGTAGGCGCGATACTTCGCTGGTCCCAGTGGCCAGGCGGTCTACGGCCCCTCGCCTGCTGAGATTATGGGTTCGAATCCCACCGGGGGCATGGATGTCTGTCTTTTGTGACTGTTGTGTGTTCCAAAGGCCACTGCTAGCACGCATTCAACTGCCTGGGCTACATAAAGAAATATGCCAATAGTGAGACTCGAACCAACGTAGTTTGTTTCCGAAGGCTACTGCTAGTAGGCCTTCAACTGCCTGGGCTACATACAGAAATATGCCGATAGTGGGACTTGAACCAACATAGTTTATTTCCGAAGGCTACTGCTAGCATGCATTCAACTGCCTGGGCTACATAAAGAAATATGCCAATGGTGGGACTCAAACCAACATAGTTTGTTTCCGAAGGCTACTGCTAGCAGGCGTTCATCTGCCTGGGCTACATAAAGAAATATGCAGATAGTGGGACTTGAACCAACATAGTTTATTTCCGAAGGCTACTGCTAGCATGCATTCAACTGCCTGGGCTACATAAAGAAATATGCCAATGGTGGGACTTGAACCAACATAGATTGTTTCCAAAGGCTACTGCTAGCACGCATTCAACTGCCTGGGCTACATAAAGAAATATACCGACAGTGGGACTCAAACCAACATAGTTTATTTCCGAAGGCTATTGTTAGCACGCACTCAACTGCCTTAGAAAATTTCAGGCCGATGGATTTTTGTTCGATGGAGTTTACCAACACTCTACACCTGTTAATACTTGTCAGGTGACAGACACGTTTTGATGTGATTGTATCCCTGTCATTGTCCCTTAATCTAGCATATGAGTTATACCAGTTGCCTTTCTGTCCACTGTAAGGCTCTCTCTTTGTTTATTGCACTGTATGCACTCACAGCAAGTACATGTATAGCATTTTCAGGTAATTTGTTTCTGCGGTGATAGAAATGTGTAAATACTTTGAACATTGCAATTGAGTGGGTAACTTTTATGCATTGTAGCTGAGAGACCTGAGCTTTCGGGTATTACTGGAAGATAGGTTTTCATGGTTTCTTCAGTGCTTCCGGACAAATACTGGTATAGTACCTTAAATTAAGCCATAACCACTTCCTTTCTTATTCTTTCAATTTCACTGTACACCATTTGATGCTACAGAGTCTGAGTTACTGACCACATCCTTAACTGAAATATTAATAAGTGCTGCTGAACAAAGTCATGCATGTACTGTACAGATACTGCTGTATGTACAGTCTTGAACTCCTGATGATGGACAGAAAGACCGTCCAAAACATGTAGAGTGTCTTCCAAAATAAAATAAATTTGATACATTGGTGCATCTAGTTAGTTTTACTATAGAAAGGAAATTCATACCTTGTTGGTGCATTTATTTATAACACAGGATTATTTTTTAAATTTATTTTTCCTTAACATTGACGAGGTTAAAGTGTAACAAATAGCATTGCCATATGACTACATGTATTGTTAGCACTGTGTCCAACATCTGTATGGAAACAGTACATTATGAAATGAAAGGAAGATCACATAAATGCAGAATTGTTGCAGGTTCTACTGCTAATCCTGAATCCAGGGGATCATGAGAATTACCTGACCAAATCAGAGGCTTGTACCTCGGTCACTGCCGTACTTCAGCTGCTTCAGGAAATGAGTAAAATACCATCACTACGCCAGAAAATTCTTCTTTCTCTAGAGCAGCAGGTTTGTTGTTCAGTAAGATACATTTACACAAGTGACAGAACAAAGGAACACAGGAATCGAACCAGAAAATGTGGTCTTTAAATGATGTACAGTATATGGTCATTCCAGCTTCTTTCTCCCCTTCTTCAAGTATGTTGTTACCCACATGTGACAAGGGGTGGGACGTAATTACATATTTTTTAGGGACTGTGTTGGCACAGTGGTTAAGGTGCTGTGCTACAAATTGGAAGGTTGCTGGTTCGATCCCAGCTGGTGTCATTGGACTTTTTCATTGACATAAAATCCTTCCGATAGCACTATAGCCCTGGGGTCGACTCAGCCTGTAACAGAAATGAGTACCAGGAGCATTTCCTGGGGGTAAAGGTGGTCGGTGCGTAAGGCTGACAACCTTACTACCATCCTGTACCGTTGTTATGAAATTGGGAAATGTTAACTTCCTGGAACCCTCTGGGCCACTGCAGGCCTGTAACAGGACTGATTTACCTTTTTTTTTAATTGCATTTTTTAATACACAAGGCTTTAAAATGATAAAAGATGGCAACATTAAATTTTATGTGTTGTATGGCACCAGCAAGACTGCATATTTGCTGTGAAGTTTCTAATGCTGAATCTCCTTATATTTAGTAACAGCTTATTTATTTTTGTGTTTTATAAAGAAAATGGCCTATGCAACATACCATTGTGGTGCTGTCTTCTATTGGTTGAATGCGAGAACTTATATTATTTTATGGAATGCCATAAATTTTTATGTCCACAACACACTGAACAGTGAGAGACTGCCTGTTTTAACTAGACAACTGTGTGCTGTGTCAAGCAAAATGTAATAACTGTGGTGCTTGTATTTGTATTGTACAATGAAAAAACAAGTGAGTCAAACACTTGTTTACATAGACACCAGTTAAAAATTGGGTTACGTTATTAACCTTGTGACGCCTAACAACGACTATAGTGGTCGCACCGCACCGCTAACCTCTAAACGTTGCATTTGATATATTTATTCAACAAATATAGTACTGAATATTTTAAACATGGTATATACTCTCTGTTTTTTCCTCTTCAAAATGCAGTTTGTTTCATAAATCTACCATATTTGGTTCCTGTATTATTCACATTTTATATACAGGGTGTGCTAAAATTAAAAAAATAATTCCGGCACCAAAAGGTTAAGGCATTGTTCTCTAGTGGTGATTTCTGTGTAAAAAAATACTGGATTTTTTATAAACCCATTGCTGTGCATTGTATTGTCTTAAGATGTAGATGACTGCTTTTATTATCACACTTCCAAAATTCAAGGCCTTTATTGGTTTGCTTTTACACAGTGGCTGTGTCGTGATACTGACAGGTGGCATTTATTGTTAGAATGGGCTTAGGCCTTGTAAAATGTCACATGTACATCTGCATAGTGTACATAGTTGAGGGTAGTGGCCAGAAAATTGTCGCCTGGATTACCAGTTTGTTACGTTTCTGTGCTGGTAGACAGAATAAAAAAGAGATAATTGCTGTTGTCAATGCACTGAATTCAAGAGATCCTGAAGTACAACTCCAGTGCACAAAATATTTAAAATTCACTTGCCCGTAGATTTTCAGTATCCTTTGTACACACATTTTTGGAGGAGATGATTAAAAGCTTATCACTGAATTTTAAAAAAAAAGTCATAATTTAACTGACTGTTTGTAGGTTTCCCATATCATGGCATCTCATACCCTCTGTTTTGTATTTTCCTGGATGCATTACTGTGGTTATTCATGGTTTTCTCTGGAATACAGGTATGCAGAAAGATTTCTTCCACGTGTATCATATATATGTTACTGAAATAAGATGGAACCATTGATGTTCATACGTTTATTTCCATTATGTTCATTATACTAAAATCTTTTACAGAACACAATTATTGCAGTAAAACAGCTAAAATTTCAAGTTGTCCAAAATTCTTTGTTGATTACATTGCAGTACATTTACTCATATACTGAGTCCATCAGTATTTTAACCTACAAGTGGGCAAGTGACTTTTTGAGTACAATGTGTATTGTTTGCATAATGTTACATAGATGATGCAGCACGTGTTCAATCCATTGCTATCGGTGGAGCCTCATGACCGACGTAACTTGTCAAAAGTGGAGGTAATGGAGCTGTATGTTTGTGCACTTGACTTCATATCTGATCTTGCTACTCATGATGGACAATGGCTTAAGCTTTATTCAGACCTGCTACAACATAAACAAGTGCAGATGGTACTGGCTGTTGCACTGGATACAGGTGAAGAGGATGTTAAACGCAAAGTCCTGATGCTCACTGGAACCGTTGGTTTTCCATCCGAAAGGTAAACTGTGTTTTCTGTTTGTATAAATAATCTTTGAAATTGTAACAGGGCTTGTAATTCAGAATGAGTAAGACTGAAGACCAATGCACAGTGAATGCCAGAGCTGACTCCCTACCTAGGACCTGATAATGAAAGTTTTAATATACATATTCTTTTTTAATGCAGTTGTGTTATAGTCTTTCATTGCACACACATGCTTATTTAAATTGTCAGTAGTAACAGTATTAATGGTTTTGTATTAGGTATAATTGGCTACAGAATTGTAGGTTAATATTAAATCACAATATAGATGAATGACATTTTCATGTCTGCCCATGGAACAGTAGAGCCATTATGAAAGAAGAAAAGTGTGTTTTGTATACATGTTCTAGGATAACATATGCTATAGACAATCTGTTAGCATTTCTGCTAGTTAGAACACTTGTTGCTAGTTATGCATTTATGTTGCCCTAATGCAAGGAAAAGGTAAGTGGATAGAAAAACTGTTTTTACATCACTAAATGCTTAATTTGTGAAGTATGTCATATAACAGTTTGCTGTCTCATATAACATTGTTCTGTGTACCGTTTATGGAATAAAATACTGTTGGATATAATACCGCTAAAGGTGCCTCACACTTTTACAGTGTGTCATCGTTAGCCAATTTCCTGTCTGATATTAAGCGTCCGATGTGGGTACCAGGTAGTTCTAAAGTAGCTACAGATGTTGGAGTCCAGCAGTATGACATGACACCATTGTTCAATCTTGCACAAGAGGGTCGCCTTGACAACTTCCTAGCTAAGCTGCAATGTAGTGAGATTCAGGACATCCCCACATCATCCATTATGGAACTGTATGAATATAAGCTTGCAGCCATGAGTCGTACAGAGAGAGCCCTACAGGTGAGTCAAGATTCAGAGAGTTTGAAGACAAGAGAAAAGGAAAAAACAGAAGTTGCCTGAGATTTCTTAGGTCATTGCCAGGAATAACTTTCTGATAGAGAATACCATATGAAAAAAGTAAAATGTCTACTTCAAACTGAGAATGTGATGGAAGACAAAAAAAAGTCAATTAATTGGGATACAAAATGTGAACATGGATGCAAGATGTATTATAAATTAGCTTTTTCATAAAACTGTGTACAGTTGGTGCCATACACATTAAAACAGTGAGGTGAAATATATTTGCAAATTTTGCATGTTTCTGTTGGGTAAGTTTTTTTTTTTTTAAAGATTCCATACCATGAAGCAGTATCAAACTTTCTACATGCAGTTTTCTTACAATTCAGCTGCAACCCACCATTTGAATTTCAGGGTGTCAGTAAAGTTGCTCCATTCTATAGTCTATTAACTGCATGTCAAACTGTCTAAACTAGGGAATTTAATTATTATGGCATGACACTCCACATTGTATGAACTTATGTACACTCATTTTCACTAACAAGTAAGTCAGTATTTGTAATCCAGCTCAGCACTGAAATTGTTCTACTGTCACAATAATTATTACATTATTATTGCACAGTCAACCAAAATGATCATAGTCTACAGAATGTTCATAGTTATTATACAACTTGTCTGGCTAACAAAGTAAAATTCCATATAAACAACCCACTTAAGAGCTTTGGCAGTAGAAGACTGATCTCATACTTTGGCATGTCATTGATGGAAGGCAGCAGTATTCACAACATTGTGCAAAGGTGCTGGTAACATAGTGTGTTTTGTATAGTACATTGTTTTGTGGTTTTGAATTTTTGTGGCTAAAACAGGTTTGAGAAGGAACTGGAACCTGTTGTTGTGTATGCCCAAAATGCTATACAGTGCACATTTTCTATTGCATCTGATTTAAAAACTACATATGTTCAGTTACTTGAAGGCGTACTTTGGAACAGCAGTCAACCAATATGCACTGATTCAGAAGTTATTCCTTTGTGGTGTTAGCTTAGATGGCATGCATTTGAAAGCTTTGTTTTAGGATAAGCTTTGAAAAATTATGCAGTCCAGTTTTGGGTTTGTGGTATGACTGGTTCAAAGCCCTACCTCTTCTGTTGTTCTTTACCCTATTGTTTACGCCTCCTATATTGTTTTATTGCTGGTAGAATTATCCTGTTATGATCACTGTACTACTGTGCCATTGGTAGCCCAGAGGATGCCATGCCTGACAAAATAATGTATTTTGCATAACTTACTGTGGGGTAATTTTGTTCGTTTCAATATTCAGGCAAGTCTGGAGGCAGCAAGCAGTGACTCAACACATTTGCACCAACGGCTGGCTCAGATGAATGCAGAGACAATCAGATTGTACCAGTTGTTGTACCACAATCAGCAGTGCCTAGAAGGTTTACAGCAGGAGAAAGAGGCATCCATTTGCAGGCTGGAGGCAACACAGAAGGCAGCAGAAGAGGATCATAAGAAATATGTTACTGTATGAATGGACATGTGTATTGAACACTTGATCTCATCTAGATGCAAGTGACCAGTTATTCTCTCAGTAACTTTCAGCTGTGTTACTGTGTATCATATTTGAGGTCCCAGCACACGTGTTATATTTCAGAGGTCCTGGTACTTCATATAGGCTCAGAGATGTGCTATTCTGACTGATTTCCCCTTATTGTAATTTTTGTCAGTTCCTCTAGAAAATTTCTGGAAGATTACCTCAGTAAGGCTATGCCACTTCCTTCCACATTATCTCCATGCTGCCATTTGACACCATATAGTTTGAGGTACTGGCAGTATGATTAAATAAATTATAAATAAATAAATTGTGTTCTTATGTTTATTGGACCATGCATCATTGTGATAGTTGAAGAATAAAAGACCAACTTGATGTCACTTGCTATTTTATTTCACTTCTTATGTGTTCAACATGTTTTGGACATTAATATATCCATCATGGATATATTAATGTCCAAAACATGTTGAGCACATAAGAAGTGAAATAAAATAGCAAGTGACATCAAGTTGGTCTTTTATTCTTCAAACTGTGTTCTGTCTTGGTTCACACTGCGTGCGAAGTGTTGTGACATCACAACAATGGTGATGGTGTCCGCACTGCCACTCTCAAGGTTCTAGTATAACTCTTGTTAATATTTGTAACTGTAACACAGTGCAAATAAAAAGAATGTAAATCAAGTCAAAACACAACTTTATCTATAGGTGATAATCAGCTGCATGTGACCATCTTTAGGCTGAATACAGGTTCATAATAGGAGAAAATATATAATACAATGCAATGAAGGAGAAAGTTAGGGGCAATATCTTGTCTTACATCGAAACAGAGGTATTGTAAGATGTAATACACAATAAAAGGTGGGGTAAATTATGCAAATTAAAAACTTTAAAATTATTTTAGTAATAAAGTAAAATAATGGTGATCTTCTAGAGGATGGTGTTGAGATGTATGACGTCAGACGGATCTCATCTCTATCATTCTTCTTCTTGCATTGTATTATATATTTTCTGTTATATGAACCTCTATTTAGCTTGAAGATGGCTACGTATAGCTGAAACATGTAGCTGATTATCACCTATAGATAAATCTGTGTTCAGACTTAATTTAACAAACATAATCAGGATGCTTGCCTAAAAACTTGTAACACAAAACTAGGTTTTCTATGGACTAATCAGAAAGGAACAGAGCTGTGGTATGAAAAATTTTGTACAAGTAAGTAACTGGCATGGGACCATGGGCTTTGTTCCTTTAGCCACCTGTCTGTAATTTGTAATTATTTTTTCATGGTCTAAGATACAGTTATTCTTTCTGGAAACCTGGTCAGGCTTGGTTAATGGTCACATATTAAGTTACACATAATATTTTGTTTGGTTCACAAATGTTGTTTCTTTGCTACTGTTAAGGTGGCATTTATTTGACATCAGGTACTTGTTATGACCTATTTATACATCCTCACTAATTGCAGTATTATTGTGAAATGTATGAATTTAGAAGTCATCAATGCCACAGTTCCATGTGTATATTAACATGAATCTTCAGGTGTTGTTTGGTAGAAGTGTGTAATGTGAATATGTAATGAGGAGATCATCTCCATTCATCTTTCTTATCTCATGAAACAGGTGACTGGGTTGTTGCATGTACATTGCTTTTCTTTGTACACACAATACACAAAGTACTGAATTATGTAGGAAGTTGTTCCTGAAGTGTAGGTGTAAAATGGTAGATTGCATTGTGGTTGTTACAGGAAATGAAAGAAAAACAGCACATATTAAATGAACTGAATGCTGCTATTGAAGAAATGAAGAGAACTGTAGCCACAAAAGATGAAGAGTTATTGCAGAAGGAGCAGCATTTGGTAGCAATGAACAAAGAAATTGAGGAACTTCAGTCTCATCTCACACTTATGGAGCAGAAGTACAAAGATCAACAGTCCAAAAATTCAGGTAGTACTTCATACATGAACTGTGACATAGAATCTCTGAAACAATGGTTTTAGAGTGTTACAATTTGCATTGATATTACAGGTTCCTTTCATATAGTGTAAAGCTTGTCTTTAGTTGTGCCACCTGTTTAACATTTAAACAACCAGGTTGGTATTTAAATTTTAGTGCATGGTGTATGAAAAACGTTTGTATTTGATGTTTATTGGACTGTGCATCATTGTGACAGTTGAAGAATAATAAACCAATTAGATGTCACTTGTTATATTTACTTTACTTCTTAGATACTCAACATGTTTCGGGCATTAATATGTCCATCCTCAAGAGTTTGCGACTGTGTTGTTGAACTACCACATTGGCTGTATTTTTCTGCAACGATGGAGAAGTTAGCGTTAGCGTAAATTTTGGTGTTTAGTGGTGTGTGATATGTTATGTCGCTTTGTTGTGGCTAGTAACGTGTATCTGTTGATTTTAACAGTTGTGACCTACTGCGTGCTGCTCTTAATGTTTTCTTGTGTGTGGTGTGATAACATTATTGGATATGTAATATGATGTGCTGCTAGCGTTCACTGATGCTGTGTATCTGAGACTGTACATACCTCGGATTGCTGTGTGCTGGAGTGAGGGTGCAGTTTGGCTGGGGTGGTATCCGGCCTGCCGGCTGAAGCACAACTGGTCTATTCATGTGGTATGTGGGGGTTGGGTTTAATGACGTCTGAAATAGCGGGTTTGTTTCTCCTGGGTATTGCTCGGGGATGAGTTTGCCTTCTCAGTAGAGGGCTTGGATATAGTACTGTTCGTATGGAATGAGCATGTTTGGTCTACTTAATGGCTTTAGTAAGGTCATTATATTGTTCATGTAGCCGTATTTGTGCTGGTGTTTCTATGTACATTCACTCATGTGGATGTAGGTCATTTAAAATTTAAGCCATTTTCATCTCCAATTCTAAAGTCTTCTGGTCTTCCTGTACGTGTTGCTTTTGCCCATCTTATAATGTTTCTCTCTTCTCCTGGACATGGTCAGTTCACAGATGTGTTTTCAATCAATCATCCATTTTATTTTGGATTGAATTTCTAGTCTTTGGAGACTCTTCCTGCATCTGTCATAAGGGAACAGCATCAGGAGTGACAGTGCTTCTTTGTGTTTTGTTTTGTTGTGTTTTGTGTGTGTGTGTGTGTGAGCATGCCTCCTAACATGAAGGGACCAATAGAGGAGCAGTGGCTTGCTGGGTTGCAAGTGGGTGGAAATGCAATCTTCGATGATGGTTCAAAGGGACCAAACTTGTCAGACTGGTTAAAGAAGGGGGTGGTATTGACACCCATATATGTGTACTTTTGATAGTTTTTTATTTACAACACTAGAATATCATCATTGGGAGGTCTTTGCTTGTTGGAGTTTTTCTTAAGCTTTGCTCTGGAAGAATTCTCACTTTCACAGTTTATAAGCTCTGAATTGGGATGAATGACATGATAATGTGATTTAAACTTGGTTACATTAGGCAAATAGTGGCTCTTTTTGGGGTTGATCTTTATGAATAACTTGCAGCAAAGAAAAGCATTCTGGAGGTCTGTGTACATGAGATTCCAGAATTTCACCAGGATTGCCATGGGCCAGCTGAATCATGCACACAACATTACAGTAATACAATGCAGGGACAATGAAACTTAAATCGACTGAAATGGTGTTAAAATAACTAGTATATTAAAACGTTCATAAATGTGGAGTTAGCAAGGTGTTTTTATGCAGCATGCTGTTTGTGTTACAGAGTTAACAAAAACCCTTGCTAAACTAGAAGACAGAATGGTGAAGAGAGAGAGAATTATAGAAGAAAAGGGAAATGAGATAGAGAAATTACAGAAAGTAATTCAACATTTAGAACAGGTAAGCAATTTTTTATTATTTCATTGCCCTGTGTTCTGTGGCATACTCACTGAGTAGTAAGAGGCTGAGCCTTGCCTGACTTGTGTATACAAGTAGACCAAAATCATGTAATATTACTAAAGTAGAGGTGTTGTGGCTTTACTGCCATAATGCTGAAGGCTGGCAGGAAACTAAAGGTTATGTGTAGCTCACAGTTTGGAATGCAGACACGAAGATAGAACACACATTCCACAGTCTAAAATTTGTGAATCAAATGATAATACATAGATTTTGAATGTAGCACCAGCATATACAATGCTGTAGTGGTCATGGAGTTGTTTTTTACCATGAATTATATAAGCATGCGGAATGTCTCAGTACTGGGCAGATTAATGTACATATGGTTATAGTGTTCATATGTTGTAGTAATATTTCTTTTCTTCAGTGAACTTTGAATGTAACACACTTTTATTGGAAAGGTAAATAAGTCCTCATTCACATACAACATATTTTCTCCTGTGGCTACATGTTTTGGGTTGAATTAATACATCATCGGGACCTTGCAAGATGAGACAGCAGATATAATGCAGTTACATATCAAATAGATGGTATTTATGTTTCTTTCTTGTGGGATCCCACATTACAAAATTATCCTTACAATTAAATTGTAATAGTAAGTGATACAAAGGTAGGATTGGGTTAAACAATGATTAAAAACATTATCAGTATATATGTAATGTATGTACTGTGGATAATTATTGTACTTGATGGTGGCTTTGGGTCCTTTTCCTGCTATTTTATGTTATCTTCCTCTTTTTCTTTTTTCATCCTTCATCCTGGCCAGTCATTTGACATAATGACTAGATTTTTATATTTCAGGAACTGGCCAATTACAAAATGTTGTGCAAAGTTCAGGAGAAGAACCTTATGGAAAAGGAGGGAGAGATGACAGTGACACAGCAAAAACTCAGTGAACTTCAGCGCATGAGAGACGTGATTTATGAGATTTCAGGAGGAAAAAAGAAAATGTAAATGTCTGCTTACCTACAAAAAGAAAAGGATTTCAAATGATATATGATTTATTACTTATTTACGATTTTATAATTTTTTATCCAGTAAATTTGGTGTTTTATTCTCAAAAATATATATTGTGTTTCTATATATGTTATACATATATAGAAACAGAACATGGGATAGCCAAAACACAGTTCTTGATTTCAAACTTTCACCGTGTTCTGAATGTTGTATGCTTTCTTCTGGGTAATTCCCCGGTGTCTGGTCTTTAATTCAGCCTGGCATTAAACCATTAAATAGCCGAGGAGTTATATGAAGACACACTTGCAGCAGCAACACTCCAGAATACCAGAGATTCATTAAAAATGATGCACGTGATTGACATGCAATATTACTGATCCGTGTTGTGCCCTGCTTGCCTTCCAAGTGACTTGTGTATGCCCCACAGATCTGTTGCTTATCTCAAGGTGTTTTTCACCAATGGAGTGTAAATCCCTCAATGATATTTTGATTGACAAATGCAATTGAGTTAGAATGCATCCTGCTCTGTGCCAGGTGGGTAATTAGAGTGAAGAGCTACACAAGTATTAGAAACTGTTCAATAGATAGGAAATTGTAAGATGTACAGGCGTTTGTGACAGTCAAGTTTGGGAGCTGCAATCAACAGTGTTTTAATTATAGACATTTACATTCAAGCGGGTAAAGTTTGTTAATGTATGGTTATTCAGTGAAGTGCAACATTAAATAATACATAGTCTTGCATCCATATAGTATATAGAGTATGTGCCATTAAAATACTTATTTTATTCTAATTCTCCATTGACTGTACAGCCAATCTAGGAAACACAATTAAAATCTCCAAATACATCTTTTACATACTTTTGTCTCAGTATGTTCTAGTCTTTTAGTTCTGATACCAAAGCTATACATCTGCTTTATGGATCCTGCCATGTGTATGATAAACATCTGAAACTGTGCCACTTCTGTTTCATATCAGCACGAAATTGTCCTAGCAGTTGTTATTGCCTCAACGCGTTAAATTATACATCACTTGCTGACAGTACTTAGTTTCTTACTACATGGAGCATAGTCCTTGAGAAGCTAACTGGTTGTCAGCTAGTTAAGAAATTGCCCACATTTAATGAACCCAAAGTTTCATTATGGAGTTTACAAGTGCCTGCGACCTGTTCCTGTCCTGAGTCAGATCAATCCAGTCCATGCCTCCCGTCCCACATCTGAAGATCCAGCTTAATATCCTCCCACCTATGCCTGGGTCTTCCAAGTGGTCTCTATCCCTCATGTTTCCCCACCAAAACTCTGTATGCATCTCTCCTCACCCCCATACTTGCTTCATGCTCTGCCCATCTCATTCTTCTCCATTTGATCACCCAAATAATATTTGGTGAGGAGTACAGATCATTAAGCTCCTCATTATGTAGTTTTCTCCACTCCCCTGTTACCTCATCCCTCTTCAGCCCAAATATTCTCCTCTGCACCCTATTGTCAAACACACTCAGCCTACATTCCTCCCTGAGTGTGAGCGACCAAGTTTCACACCCATACAAAACAAGAGGTAAAATTATGGTTCTATACAAGGGGTGTTCAATTAAAGACCGAACATTTTAAATAGCGCGGCAACCGGCACAGGGAGCGCGGTGTGGCTACAGAGCACACCTAGCGGCAGGTTTTGACAACAAACTGCCATTTGCCTCGTTTCGCTATGACCATTAGTAGCCGAGCAACATCCGCCGAACTGAGCACGTGCACAAGCTGTTCGTCGGATTAGTGACA
>Ga0123355_10008070_pt1 | contig 15882 bp, 8 predicted proteins | sample TergutEmb28metaG_3_FD_89872 | JGI IMG/M metagenome (GOLD analysis project Ga0123355, IMG submission 89872) | Embiratermes neotenicus P1 segment gut microbial communities from Petit-Saut dam, French Guiana - Emb289 P1 | ecosystem: Host-associated > Arthropoda: Insects > Digestive system > Gut ...
GGGGAAAAAAAAAAAAAAAAAAAAAAAAAAAAAAAAAAAAAAAAAAAAAAAAAAAAAAAAAAAAAAAAAAAAAAAAAAAACGCCGCAATCTGATGATCATATAATAATATTCCCAGGTGGTTCTGTAGCTAAGAGTCGAATTTGAAAGCCACTAATATAAAACTTGGTTGTATTCTGCGGGTTAGGTTGCTCAACATCATAAGCCGCTTATGCATATGCGCATCAGCACAAATATAACAGTTTCTTGGCAAATATCGTTTGTTTTTGTTCTCAGGGAAATATAGTTGAGTCCAAATTTATTATTTCACTTACGATAATAAAAATATGACTGCAACAGTGTAATGTGCTTCATTTTAAATTATCATTCTATGTGTGGGCGTCCCAACATTTGCAGGAAAAGGCCACAACCATCAACGCAATGGAATGCGGACCGCACGAGTAAAAACCACAGTAAGTGTTTTATCTAACTCCCTAAATTATTGCGCAAGTTTATAGCATATGTATAATTTACAAATGTGGCCACGAGCCGCATAACACAACCTGGCAGGCCGCGGGTTGGGGAACATGTCCTAGATCAGGGCTGGCCAACAAGTGGATCTCAGTCGCCTGAATATTTCCAATAACACATTCTAACAAACATAATATAATATGTCTACAGAACAAAATATGACAACTTTATTAGCAGACTTGAGGGTTGTTTGACCGTGCATCTTCCTCATGAAATAATGTGAAATGCCAACTTGATGCAACTATGTAATTTTATTGATGTATTCTTAGCTCGACATGTTTCGGGTACATACGACCATCATCAGGAGCATTAGACGTTGAGTTGCAGCATATGGTTTTCTGCACCGAGTTTTTGGATGGGTGGTGGTCTGGAGAGCCGCTGCGTAGGTCGTGTGTACGGTGCGGATGGTGCCGTACGAGTCGCACGGCACCATCCGCACCGCACACACGACCTACGCAGCGGCTCTCAAGACCACCACCCATCCAAAAACTCGGTGCAGAAAACAGTATACTGCAACTCAACGTTTATTGCTCCTGATGATGGGCGTATGTACCCGAAATATGTCGCGCTAAGAATACATCAATAAAATTACCTTGTTGCATCAAGTTGGCGTTTCACATTATTTCATTTATTAGCAGGAATATTACTTGGGAACACAAATCATCCCTTATAAGGCAGCACACAGCAAATCCATCTTTGTTTTTAATATAGGTATAAACAAGTGCGGTCCACCGGAGGGCCCTTACGAATTATGTCATCCTCCTGTGCGTTGAAGATAGACAGCCGTGCTCTAGATGGTGATCTTTTTTCCTAAACAGCCGTACACTCTTCTTCTAAAGAAGGATGCCACATTTTACAACCATACAAAACATTAGGCAGCTGCAACGTGACATTTCCAATTCGTCTTCTCTTCCGAACAAGAAAATATAACGGAAATTCACGTCACCCCGATACTGGTAACATGTTTCTGAGTAACACTGCGCTGCAGATTACCGTCCGCCAACTTCACGATGCAAGTTCTGTACGATAAGATTTTATTACCAATCAAACGTTTGATGTCCAGTCATCCTGACGTTCTTGAGCCTATACTGTATTCAGCAACAACGACTCAACCGCCACCGACAGCAGGCAGACCCTCTGGCTGGTGTCCGCGGAGTATTATGCAACCTAGCCAGTTAACCTAATGACCTAGACTTCGAGTGCTGCCAAGAGAATTCATGCGTGTTCCTTATTTCCTGCTAGTAGTCGCTTTATTTACTGGGTTCAGTTTGTACTAGACCCGTTTTTATTCGTTGTTTGCAGGAAGTGCATAAAATGAACATAAATAGCAAGTAATGACCATCCGACCGTTCGCCAGTATCGTTCTCAGACTTACCCGTTAGCGTTAAATCAACTGCAGTACGAACCATCTGAGGATAGAATGTGACAGTGACCATATTCTCAAATTACGTCGAAATCAAAATTGGTTTTCTCACAAACAAAATGATTCATCGTATAAAAAACTGGTAACGGTAAAGTTTACCATGTCTATGCCACGCAGTCATATAGAAGAAGCAGAGTTACAGCTCCTGTCATTCGTAACCTTGGCGCTAGATGGAGGTCAGTTAAATTCCAGTCCCGTCCACATTACTCCCGAGAAAGAACCATGGTGTCCATTGAATAGGAGGGTAAGTGGGCCCCAAACACAGTCTAGACGTTTTGGAGAAGAGGAAAATAACTTACCCCTAGGGGGATTCGAACTCTGGACCCTCCGGTCCGTAGCCTAGCCCTTGTAACGACTACACTACTCGGCTCTCACAAAACAGTGGTATTGATATGACAAAAATAAGAAATTTCGGAAGTTTTACGATTTTTTAAATTTAAAACGCCTTCCCATAATATTTCAAGTACGTTACGGGACATAATGTATGTCGCAAGGCAGTGCAATGCGCCTCGAGTGTGCACTGTAGTATCTCTACTGTATACAAGCTTCAGTGAAAGTGGGCTTTCGGAAATCTGAGGGTAACGCGGACGTGATTCAGCAGAGCACTCTCTGTTGCTACTAGACCTATACTTCAGGCCCACTATACTTCAGGCCCACTTTTCGGCAGCTTCTATCTGTGCAAAACAAGCACAGGCAGTAATGGACGTGCCAAATAGGTAAAAATGTGCAACTTTATTCTCGTTCAATAAAGTGATATTACTTGGGTGTGAAAGGGAGGTGTGACAAAGAGTAGCAAATGCATGTAAAGATCAATAATTGAGGAAAAAGAGGAAGAAGGGCATAATATTGTGTACACATTTCAAAAATCTGCCACCATATTTAGTGTGAGGCGATAAACATGATGACCTACCTAGGCAAGTGTAGAAATTATTACAAATATTGTTACAGCAATTCTTATAATAAAACCAACTAGATGCACTAATTTCTCAGATTCATTTTTGGAATAAAACTCTAAATGTTTCGGACAGTTCCTCCGTCCGTCATCAGGAATTTTTCACTGCGCACGCAGAAATGGTATGTCATACAGGTTTGCTGACAGCTTGCGAGCAAGCTGTCAGCAAACCTGTATGAAATATACCATTTCTGCGTGCGCAGTGAAAAACTCCTGATGACGGACGGAGGAACTGTCCGAAACATTTAGAGTTTTATTCCAAAAATGAATCTGAGAAATTAGTGCATCTAGTTGGTTGTATTATATGAACTTATCACGATGCACGGTCACCTGAACGTCAAATTGTTACAGCATTTTCAACTTGTAATAAGCTTCTGATCGTAGGCCGGGTAGCTCTGTCGGTATAGCGACTGGGCTGCGGGCTGGACGGTCAGGGATCGAATCCCGGTGTGGACGAGATTTTCCGCCCGTCCAGACTAGCCCTGGGGCCCACCCATCCTCCTGTAAAATGGGTACCGGGTCTTTACCGTGGTAAATTGCGGCCGGGGCGTGCTGCTGACCACTCACCCCTTCTAGTGCCGTGGTCATGGAAGAGTAGAGCTATGCCTCTACCCACCCTCTGGGACACACCGGGCTTGTAACGGGTTCACTTTACCTTTCAATACGCTGGTGAACAGCCATGTGAACTTTGAAAGAAGATTAGCTTGATAATGTGTACAATTAAGACCAAACAACGGTCTTATAATTTCGCTTACATTTCTCTAGTGGTCTATTACCTTCATGTTAGTCGACTACAATGTCGTATGCATTCGTTATCGCTCGTATGGATAGAGAAGGAACTGTCCATGTCATCTTTCTTTTTCAAGACTATATATGGTAAACAGTATAAAGTGCGAAACGCCCTATTATGCAGTAGAGAGGAATAAAATAAAGAAAAAATATAGAAATTAAGGGCAGAATGAAGTAAGGAAGGGAAAGAAAACTAGACAAGAAAGGACGTACGTCATATTGTGAACAACAAAAAGTAAATCTGTGCTTAATATTTTGGACATTTCTCTTAATATAGCAGGTGTAAAAGCGTTCCTATAACTCTGTCTTGTGTGCTCCATACTAATACATACTGTATATTTTGGCATGACTCTTATAACCCATGACAATTTCTGCCAAACGCAGTAAACATCAAGTCTTCTCACAACAAATACGTGCGTACGGAAATTTTAAAAGCTAATGCCATTGCAGTAAACTGTATTCCTCTTCCACGCCATCGGTGTACGTTCGTGCCTAAAAAAGCAACATTTTGTATCTTACTTTAGGAAATAAAGTGACTATTTTTTTCACAAAAACGTGTACCACGAAAAAAAAAACACCAAACTTTTGACCTCTAATGGGGAAGGTATGCCATCTTGGTTTTTTGCGATCATTAAGATGTTTATGTCCTTGAAGAATACAGTTTTTAGCATTGTTCGCAAAATGGCGAAAAGCATCTATTAGCTTCGTCATGTCTGTCTGTCCTGTCCACATGGAACAACTCAGCTTTCACTGGATGGTTTTTCGTGAAAGTTAATATTTGAGTATTTTTCGACAATCTGTCGAGAGAGGTCAAGTTTCATTACAAATACGATAAGAATAAACGGTACTTTACATGAAGACCATCACACATTTTCAATCACATCCCGCTCATTTCTTCTTAGAATGACAAATTTTTCAGACAACAGTTGTGAAGAAACTCGAATCACACATTCTATGTTCAGTAACTTTTTTTTTTCGAAAATCATACCATTTATGAGATAATGTGGAAAACGTTTGTAGAGCTGGGCAGGCCAGAGATGACAATATGGCGCATGCGCATTGCATTCTGCATACCCACGGCTACACATATGCACACACACAGGTGGTGTAATACTGATTCCTTTTCCACCGGATAAATGTTTGCACGAACGCGCCTCAGTGTTACCTTATTGGTACAATGCCTGTCATATTGGTACGTGACTTTGTGTAATTATGAGGTTCGTCATCCCCGTTGTGTTCTGTGAAATAACTAATGTACAGTGTGTGTACTCGTCAAAAACACAACTATATTTATTGGTAGAATATAAAGTATTTTCTGCATAAAATACAACTACATGTTTCGGCGCTTGATAGTGATCATCTTTAGGTTGTACATGAAATACTTATTAAGCAGTTATACAAAACATACATGGACTGTTTATATGGGGTAGGTAGGGGGTAAAGTGGACACGAGATCTCGTATCTGTCAGAAAGGTTGTGCGGTCTGGGTTACATGAGGGGTCCATTCTGCTATCAAGCTATATCTAAGCTTATTATAGTTAAATCTATGGTAGATATGTAGTTGTACCTCATGTAGAAAATACTTTATATTCTACCAATAAATATAGTTGTGTTAGAAGATAACGCACACTCTACGTTAGTTATGACTGTGTAGCTCGGTGGGCAGGTATGAAAAATTTGATAGCCCGTTCTGCTGATCTTCACGATATGATATTAAGACTGAAGAAGGGGAAAGTAGATTCCTCCAACGACCCTGGTAAGCATATACCGGACATATTAAACTGAGTAAAAAAAAAGGTAAAATGATCCCGTTTAAGGCCCGGTGTGGCCCAGAGGGTGGGTAGAGGTATAGCTCTATTTTTCCATGACCGCGGCACTAGAAGGGGGTGATTGGTCATCACGCCCCGGCCGCACTTTACCCCAAGGAAAGAACCGATACCCATTTTATAAGAGACTGGATGGGCCCCAGGACCGGTCTGGACGGGCGGAAAATCTCGTTCCCACCGGGATTAGATCCCGGACCGTCCAGCCCGTAGCTCAGTCGCTATACCGACTGAGCTAACGGGCCCACTATTAAACTGACTATTACTTTTTATTTTTTAATGTATACGAGACAAATGGTCTTAGCAATATTTATAATGTGTAAGTGAAGAAAGGCTTAAATACGTATGATGGTGAGATCGAAGCAATTTCTGACGTTTCCTAAGCTGACAAACAGCAAATAAATTGCCAGACTTCAGGTTCTCACAGCGGGGTTGATATAGGCTCGAGTCCTTTGCGATCCTGAGCTGTCGACCGGTTGGCTTCGCTCTTAAGATGAAAAGGTTACGCTCCTTAGAAACGCCGGCAGATATTTACCATCGACACTGCGTAACACTTATCACGACCTGAATTTTCAACAGTACCGCTGCGAAAATCGCAAATATCACAAATAAATATTGACCGAGTCAATTTATGAAATTGCAGAGAAATATTGTTACACACGTTTGAACAGAATAAACTGTGACATACTTCTGAAACATTCACTTTGTTACAACTGTGTTTCCCTATTGAGACTGTGGTGATATAAAATCAAACTTCATAATCTGAGCATTGAAGAGGGTAATAAGAAATTAGTACGCGTGATTTCAAGCTTCCACCGACATGTAAATGCATTTTTTTGGACTGTTAGACCCTTCAAGATTGGACCGATAGGTTACATCGAAACGTCAGTGACTAGCTACCAATCCACGCGGCATAGCATTCTAGAAGACCAAAGATCTCTTTCAAATAGGAATTAATAAAAGCAACGTATCTGATGGAAGCCGCTAGGGTAAAATCAGTATTTGTAACCCCTGGATTTACTATTATCTTTCGAACTCGCCTTCTGAAAGCGTTTTGTTACAGACGCCTGACTTAGTACACGAATCACATCTGAAACACAGATTATGTGGATGTAGTTATTGTTTGTCACTTCTCGAATATGCAGAGTGGGACTGTGAAATACTATAACAGGCATAAACCGAAACCTTATATAAAACATCGAATTACATTATCCCTGCTTTAGATAGGAGACCCTGTGCTTAAGTTTTTAGCCAGTTCCAATTTGGACACTGCTTCCTATACCAACAGCTAAACTAGAATTAATCTGTGCACATTACTATGGTTCCTGATGTTTAGATAAACGTAAGAACAGTAAACTTCTGATCTATTCCAGGTATATTCAACTCCTGTTTACTGAATCTTTGTCCAGTCTCTAACCGCTGAGCATGTGTTAAGAGCGAATGTACTGGACAAGTGAAATTGAATGGCCGGTGGTAAGTCGTAGTAGAAATAAAAAAAAATAAAGGGGTATTTTGAAAGGGCGAGACTTTGCGCGTAGAGGGGGGCCAGAAGGGTCTAGCAGTATTCTCAGTATGTCAATAAATTTTATATTTGTAGTTCCGTGCATCGTAATTCTAGGTTGAAGACATCCAACAAGATGCAACTGTATGCAGATATTTATTTACTGCTACATTACTTTACATGTTTCCGGCGTCCATCGCGTCCATCATCAGGAGTACATAAAACTGAAGTTGTAGCCTCACGGTACAGATCATACTATCTTCTTCAAACTTGACCAAATAAGTCCACTTATTTGGTCACGTTTGAAGAAGTTCCCTTCCCAGATAGTATGATCTGTACCAGAGACTACAACTACAGTTTTATGTACTCGTGACGATGGGCGCGATGGACGCCCGAAACATGTAAAGTAATTTAGCAGTAAATAAATATCTGCATAGAGTTCATCTTGTTGGATTTCTTCAACCTAGTATGTCAATGTCAAAACAAAAGGAGTTTAGTTCATATTGAAATAATTAGGAAATTTCTAACCTTTGACAGTTTTCTATCGCTTTAAGTCTTGCGGGGAAGGATGGATAGTAGTGAGGCGCACACAATAAAAAAGGCTAGAACGCTCTTTTGGAGTTCATACAGGTCACAACACGGCGGGCAGCGTTAGGTCATTTGTAGCCAATCACGTAACAGAATTTAAAAATTGTAACTTTTGTACCTATTAGGGAACAGTGAAATTAAGAGACAGTCAATTGGAAATCATCGAAGTGGAAAAAATATTCAAGTAGTGGAAAAGAAATGAGAACGGGTTTGCCGGTTACAGCGGAGGGACGCAACAGAACAGTAACTGTTTGGCCTGGGTGAAGTAAATTTAATACTTTGGGTGGATCCGATCGGTGAAGTGTTACATTTCCGGTGCCAAAGTCACATATTATACAAAACACCGCTGTATAATTAGTCTGAACGACGCAATATTAAAATATAAACAATAATCAAGTTAGTGATTAAATTACCAGATTTTTTTTTTTTCTTTGGGTCGTTCATTTCCGTAAGCATTTCGGGACCTCTAAGGAATCACTTAAGATTTTCTGAAATCAACAGTCCAGCCAGCAATTACAGCTAGAACGGGTTTAAGTGCTACTTCAGCTTTAGAACATTGACACGACCTGTTCACACAAAGTGGACCTTCTTTAACAGTGTATGTATGAGGACAGAGAAATATCACTTTACAGGTGGAAAACATACTAAATCAATTTTTTTTATAATTTGGATCATTTATTTTGACCTTTGCACTATCTAACACACCTGCGCATTGGAAGGAGAAACTTAGTAATATTAAACAGAAATATGACGTCTGTTACATCGTGCGTTTTAATATAACACTTGAATATGTAATTAAACATAATTACACAAATTTCGGCTAAATGAATATATAAAGTGCTCTTATGTAAAACTGAGATCTTAGTTATTTATATTAATAAACATTTGTTTAATAGTATCACTGTGTTCTGCATTTTTCAAATTGTTGTCTGATATTGGCTTTTATGTGGGCGGAAACACGCAGCAAGAACGGCAGTAAACCACTGCCAGCTCCACACTTGTGACTGGAGGTCCCTCTTTATTCATCCACACACCCCTCTAAACCATAATGTACTTTCCTACGCGAGTAAAATTTTGTTACTCGTCCTCAGGAAAGGACGTTTCGACGCAGAAATCCTCTTTCGGTTCAAACTGCATTACCTCAGTCATGCCACCTCCGGTACATTATTCAACGTATTTCAGTCCAAACATTCTTCTCCCTTTTTTTAAATAAAAAAATATTTGTTGGCTCTTTATATATATAAAGAAACGCGAGCCGTCGCCACAGTTACGTCTTGCTCACAAACAAAAAGATTAATGGGACACGAGATAATGAATTTGGTACCTATCTTCCGCAACTTTGTTGAAATATTGTGAATCTATATGAGGTGAAGGAACTTCAAACTTCAAAACGTGCCTTTATAAAAAAAAATACTTCGTCATCATCATCATCATCATCAAAAACATCGAGGATTGAACACTTTGATCCGTTCCGTCTCCGGAGTTACAGCTACTCGCGCCAACGCTTCTGCGGTCTTCCAATTGTTCTCCTTCCTTGTGGTCTGTAGTGGTATGATTTCAAAGGGATTCGGTTTTTTGGCATTCTTTGCCAGTGTGAAAGCCAGTTCCGTCTGTATTCAGACGGAACTGGCTTTCACACTTGCAAACAATACCACAAAATACTTCAGAATAATATTAAAAAATTTCCTCTTGTTGCTGGAATTACCCCACTTACACTTTCAGGATCATAAATATTAATAAGACCCTAAATTAATTAAGTCCTCAACATTTAACTCTGAACAAATATTAATTCATTTCCCCTGAAATTTGATCAGTGTGCCATAAGATGGCCTCCCACTAGAGTACATAAGAAGAAGTTTCAAACCACCATAAATAAGGAAGTTGTTACGTCATGCTTGTATATATGCAAGCCACGTTGTCACTTACAATCGTATTCCAGCGGAAGTGAGAGAAAACCCCGCACAAGGATAAAATTAGATTAAAATAAAGGAACTTCGCTTGTTCATTAAATCATTTGCTAAGTAGAGGCGGTTTGGTTATTACAAAGACAACAAAAACACTCCAATTCATCAACCAACGTATGTGCATATAATTTCACATAAAACACTTTAAAACACTCCGACATGTTTCGATCATTATCAAGGAGCTTTGTTCCTTGCTAAAGTTATATACGGTATTCACAATTCAATTCGTATTTGCAAACGAGGTGTTGTGGCAGCATATCATGTTGTGTGGGAATGTGTTGTGGAGCAGTGGCTAGATGTGTGTCGTACGACGCACACATAGCCACTGCTCCGCAATACAACATGATATGCTGCCACAACACCTCGTTTGCAAATACGAATTGAATTGTGAATACCGTATATAACTTTAGCAAGGAACAAAGTTCCCTGATGATGATCTGACAAGATCGAAACATGTCGGAATGTTTTAAAGTGTTTTATGTGAAATTATATGTGCATTCGTTGGTTGATAAATTGAAGTGATTCTACGAAAATGCACGGTGCTACAGTAAGATTTACAACAAAAACAGTTCCCGTAACTTCAGAATATCGAACTCAATTTTAAACAAACTAAACCCTCAAAAAAGGTGAAGAAGCAAAATAAACTTGAAATCACGACAGAAACAAAAGACGGGTGACAAGCCGAAATATTTGGATGTAAGTGAAAGAAATAGAGACTTCGTTACTTTAACGTCAATAAAATGAATAACTTACATATATATATATATATATATATACATATATAAATCGCTTTAAACGTCGTGTTTGTTTGAGGCACACAGATTAACATACGTAAATTACTATGTGGAAAAGATTCCCCCTTGATAGGCTGTTATGGATTAACACTAGATACCTTGCAAAATACATGTGAAAAGGACAGAGAAGGAGCAACGTTTCTGAAACTGCTAACTAAACAAGTACCTTTGGGCAAGATATGTTTACTTATTAAGACACTCTAAAGAAGTTAAAAGCGATTTTCGTTGTTAAAAATGCCCGGAAATGGAGGTCTGTGGTTCACTGATCGCCGTCAGTCACAGACTAGGAACAGATTTTGATAACGATTAATTTTAGGCTTCAAACTTCTAAGTCCACTTGAATCCAAAATACACTAACAGAACTTTATTGTACATTTTCGTTAACAATAATTCAAATTTTACTTTTCCAATAAGCCACAATTATAATGAAATCCACCTGCAGGTAGCGCAGTTCTTTTAGAAAATCCGACAAAATCTTCCCTGAAATATTACCGTCTTCTGGCATATGACGCCGTGTACTCAGGACCCCACTGTTCGAAGGAGCTTGCTAGACCAATCTAGATATTCGCTTGTTGTCTCCTTTCAATATCTTGAAGTAAGAGGCAAGACACTCTGTTGTAGTGCAGTCACCTACACCAGACCAGTGTTTCTCAAACAGTTGTCCGTGGAACAATGTTAGGAGTTCCGCGAGAAACCGTGGAATAAATAAATGAATGAAGACTTCGAACCACCGCCAAAAGTCGCTGGAATCCTTGACCAACAATTGGCAACACTGGGGTATATCCGTGTTCTACAAAGCGTCTTCATTCTGCTCTGGTCGGTTCATATTGAAGGTTGAATTAATTATACTGCGTGTGGGTCTGTATAGTACTGTAACTGTGTCTGTGTAGTACTGTTACAGTGTCTGTACAATACTGTGACTGTATAGTACAGTGACTGTGTGTATAGTACTGTTACAGGTCTGTGTTTACTGCTACAGTTTCTGTATAGTACTGTTACAATGTCTGTGCAATACTGTGACTGTGTCTGTATAGTACAGTGATTGTGTCTGTATAATACTGTGACTGTGTCTGTATAATACTGTGACTGTATAGTACTGTTACAGGTCTGTGTTTACTGCTACAGTTTCTGTATAGTACTGTTACAGTGTCTGTACAATACTGTGACTGTGTCTGTATAGTACAGTGATTGTGTCTGTATAATACTGTGACTGTGTGTGTATAATACTGTGACTGAATAGTACTGTTACAGGTCTGTGTTTACTGCTACAGTGTCTGTATAGTACTGTTACAATGTCTGTACAATACTGTGACTGTGTCTGTATAGTACAGTGATTGTGTCTGTATAATACTGTGACTGTTTCTGTATAATACTGTGACTGTATAGTACTGTTACAGGTCTGTGTTTACTGCTACAGTTTCTGTATAGTACTGTTAGAGTGTCTGTACAATACTGTGACTGTATCTGTATAGTACAGTGATTGTGTCTGTATAATACTGTGACTGTGTCTGTATAATACTGTGACTGTATAGTACTGTTACAGGTCTGTGTTTACTGCTACAGTGTCTGTATAATACTCTTACAGTGGCTGTACAATACTGTGACCGTGTCTGTATAAGGCTGTGACTGTATAGTACTGTTACAGTGTCTGTATAGTACTGTTACAGTGTCTGTGTAGTATTGTTACACAGCCTCCTAACCTGTAGGGAAAGAATGGCTCCGCGCTGTCACATTTTTCTGAACTGTAACCTTTACATAGTTACGGATACTTCGGTATTTGAAAAATTATTTTAGGGGTTCCCCCACAGAACAAATGTTGGGAAACACTGCACCATTCTCATTTCACTTTTCACATTTCAGGGGTCGAAAATCGTCACCGTGGTTGCCAGAAACTCAAATTTTAGACGACAAACATTCTAACGTTTTTTATTTTTAATTTTTAATTTTTGGAGCCAGCACTTCTCATAAATTACAGTAACTAGGCTACGGAATGGACGTCCTCTGAACTGCGACTCGCTTCCCCGCACGGTCAAAGACCAATTCCTTCTCTAAAATCTCCAGACTGGTGCTGCAGCCAATCCAGCCTCCTACACAATGGCAGAGTTAGAGGAGGCTCTTTCCTTGGGAACAAAGGAGCTAAGACATAAAGGTGACCAAGCACTCCGATCTAAACCAGCGGTTAAGATTGAATTGCGCGTTAACTCCATTGCTACATTTGCTTTCATGGCAAGTACAAAGATAGCTTCAATTTTTAATGTCGGTGATTGTACAGTGAGTAAAAGCGTCAGTTTCAGTATCATTTGCTTCTCTCAGAAGTCTGGCTATCCGTTTTCCTAAATTTTAATATTTGTTAAACTTTTCATTCTTTTAAATGTCACGTTGATCATACAGTAAGGTTTTACGTATCATGTTTTCGTCTTGTTAGCTCTATTTCGCCAAATGATCTTTCCAATCATGCAAATTCCAGTAACTTGTCGCTCTCTGTAATTGTGTATTGGCCGGTAGGAAGCGACGCGAACAGGCGTTAACCAAGTTTTCTCCACTCCGTACAGTGACAATACTCACTGAACTATTACACTGAAATTATCAGCAGCCAAGTCTTCGCGATCCATGGTCCTTGAGGTTTTATGAACACAATTAAATGCTGTTTGATGCTACGTAAATTCCGTAGTTGATACAGCAGCGGACATACATCAGACACGTAATGAGTAAATTTAACCCTCTGTACAAACTATGTAAGCGGAAATCAAGGACTGTTTATTACCAAAACATGAACAATTTAAAATGTTCGAAATGTTGCACGTCAAACTTATTGACAAGTTTTTGAATTTGGACTCTACAATTTATTCATACAAGGTAAATCAGTCCCGTTACAGGTCTGGAGTGGCCCACAGGGTTCCAAGAAGTTAAGGTTCCCAGATAACATGACAAAGGCACAGGATGGTGGTAAGGTTGTCAGCCTTACGCACCGGCCGCCTTTACCCCCAGAAATGCTCCTGATACTCATTTCTGTTAGAGGCTGAGTTGATCCCAGAGCCATAGTGCGATCGGAAGGAGTATGTCAATGAAAAATTCCAATGACATCATCTGGAATCGAACCAACGACCTTCCGATTTGTAGTACAGCACCTTAACCACTGTGCCACCGTGGTCCCCATTTCATATATACATACACATATACATATATATATATACATATACATACACATATACATATATATAATCCATGTATATGTATATACATTGGAGCAAAAGCCCTTAAATGATAAAGCATAGGGAAAAAATCGTTACTAGAAAATGGGTGATAACGATTTAGACTTAACAATTGGTGCAGCAAGCAATATTCGCAGGCCAATTCACAGCTGAACTGCCTTAAGCCAAATACACATCCATCACATTGGTTATGCATGGAAATAGTACTTGAATTTGACTGTAACATCACAGGTCCTCACTTATTCAAACAAAAAGTTTTAATTGGATAGATATTTAAAATCAGTTTATATTTCTATTTGTGCATTTCATATCCCACCAATGAGCATACCGTCAGAGAATACATTAAAGCATGAAAGAACGTAACTGTAATCTGTACTATAATTCTAAAGCGAATGGAAGTTGTAACCCAAAGAGCGCCCAATGAGGGGACGTAAAAAATGATGACTGGTGTATGTGCACAAAAAATTCGTATCTATCTCATTCTTCTGCTTGCTGGTCATGAAAATTAGAGAATGCGATGAAAAATACCTTCTCTTCTTCATGTATAAATGTCGTCTTCAGATGGTACGACCCGTTGTTAGTACAAATGAGATTTTTTATGACAACATGTTGGCGGAAAAATCATTATGTCTTCAGAAAAGTAAAAAATATATATATATATAATATTTAAATAACAAGAAGCCAAAATGGCTGCACCAGTTGAAGATTTCAGTTGAGAATACACCGTGAAATCTGTTGTTGTTGAAAGTAAGTACAAGTACTGGCTGTTTGACAAGTAACACCATCTACCAGACACTGGAAGTAACTACAAGTTCTGGGAGTGAAAAACAATTTTTTTCCCAATGAATCATAAATATGGTCACATTACGATCCCACCTTTATAACAAATAAAACAGTGAAAAGGAAAATTTAATTTCGTCCAATTTAAAATTCCGTAATCCTGTGCAGATATGACTAGTTTGAACGTTGTACGTTCTCAGCAATGTCTATAAAATGAACGCAGAATAAAAACAATCGCTTCTTTTGGAAGGTGTAAAGGTGTATTTCATATTGAGAATTTGAACAGGTTCACTTACTTCTAGATTATTTATTCTACAGAATGAGCGCCAAACCTCCGTTACAGAAAAAACCGGAAGCAGTTCTTCAGGAAAAGAAATATTTATGCTAGGAATCATACTTATACAAACGCAATGTATGGGAAAAAATTTAGAGTTACTTAATTTTACAGCTGAATCAACACACAGTAACCACTGAGCTTCAAAATTTTAAAAATAAAATTCCGTGATTTGAAGTGACGCATCCCCGTTGTGTTTTGTAAGAACAATATAAGTGGTAAAAAATTATAAAATTATGACTATATAATTTTATACCACACACACATATATATTGAAAATACTGTGTTAGAACTTCTGACGAAAGAGCAAATACCGTTGACAGTCGGTTGATAAAGTTTAACAAATCAAAGCGCAAACTAAATAATTTCTTTACATTCAGAAAGAATGGTTTCGAACCTGCAATTCGTTGGCCGAATATTGTTGTCCCTCGAAAGAGGTCCGCCTTCCTCGCTTAAGAAGTCAGTGTTAATAACCAACAAATAATGCCAATACAGTACCAAGTTACGGAGTTACTGATTTTAGCTTACGTACGTAATGTTACTGGCATAAATTTTAGAGGAGCTCTCACATAAAGGTTTTTTTTATTGTTATTTGTTAATAGCAGACATCATTTAAAAAAACCCCCGATTCAAAATAAGTTTCCAAGCGAGTTGCTTCTATGTATCTGTAAGTGAAATACAGGCCAGAATAATTACTTTTGCCTTTGTTTTAATCAGAAAGAGCAGGCGATGTAGAAAAATTAAAACCCAAGTCTTTCATGTACGGTACAAGTACTCTCAATAAGCATGTCTGACGCAGATCTGATGAGATGTAATATCGCTCTTAAATATGAGGTCAAAAAACGGTAAATTAAAAAGAATAACGTAGGCAATATTAAAACTTCCACTGGACCTTTACGCTCCGAAATAATAAAGCGGGATGCCTATACAAAAACTGCACAGGATTACGTAAAATTACGACATGTACGTCCACTACAGGAATTGGGTTTTGTGCAATGTACCCTATATACAGCTGCAATATTGTTATGATAATATAAAAATATTCGTAGCAGAGGGAACACTTGAAAACATTTACAGAAACCTGGAGTAGACAGCATACATTCCCCAAACACTTTATCTCAGTTCTTATAATAAAACCAACTGGATCCAGTAATTTCTCAAATTTATTTTTGGAATAAAACTCTACATATTTCAGGCAGTTCCTCTGTCCATCA
>Ga0123355_10008071_pt1 | contig 15881 bp, 17 predicted proteins | sample TergutEmb28metaG_3_FD_89872 | JGI IMG/M metagenome (GOLD analysis project Ga0123355, IMG submission 89872) | Embiratermes neotenicus P1 segment gut microbial communities from Petit-Saut dam, French Guiana - Emb289 P1 | ecosystem: Host-associated > Arthropoda: Insects > Digestive system > Gut ...
AACCTCGTAGAATGCGGCCGCCTGCGATGTTAGCCACTACTGACAATATCATAGAGTAGAGTCCTTGAAATCTGAGGAAAGTGCAGGGACAGATCAGAAATTGTGAAACGTCTGTCGTCACGCACTCTTTCGTTGACCTTACGCACCACATCATCTTTCACCAAAGATGGACGCCCACTTCGCGCCTCATCATGCACGTTCTCTCGTCTTTCATTGAACATCCGAACCCATTTCCTAACCACGCCATCACTCATCGCATTTTCACCATACACTTGACAGATTTGTTGATGAATCTCACTTGGTAGCACATTCCTAGATTTCAGTAAACGAATTACAGACCTATTTCACAGCCGGCGGCCCCTTCAATTGTATTAAACATGTTTAACGCAAGGAACAAACATAAACATAACACGAATTTCACGAAATGGCGTCTGTGGCTTCTCAATTGATAGAGGAAGTCACTGCACATGCGCAAAGTGACAGTCTCGAGGGTGCACGATAGATATGCGAAGACGGTACTTACTTTCGGAATACGCACAACAAGCAAAATTATACAAGATTTCAGGCTGCGAAGTAGATGAGAACTGTGGTCTTCTGGGTTATTACCACCACTTGCCGCGTCTTAACCCATATGATCGCAGTTCTCAAAAGGCAAAATTATAGTTCTATATACTTTAATGTTTATATTTTTCGACAGCAAATTGGACGACGGAAGATTCTTGACTGATTGGTAGCAGGCATTCCCTGAGTTGTCTGCTCTGAATTTTTTCATGTATTTGATTTTAATTTTTACGGTTGTTCCCACATATTTTAACTTTGCCACACTTACGAAGGATACATTTTCTGTGTGTATATTTTGATGTTTTCCTGCATTCTGTTTACGAGACATGAAAATATGCTTTGTTTTTTCAACATATACTGCTAGAACAGTCTGCTTACTCGCGACTAATACACATTCTGTGCTTTCATTTTTTGGTATGTATGCTATCACCTGATCAGTTTCAACTGGTTTGCATGAAACATCTTAATGACATTCTAAAACAAGCTGAAAAGAGATAGTAATCAAGGATGTCCCTTAAAACATTCTTTATAGGAAATGAGTAAGAAAATAATTTGTCTACCTGGACTGTATTGTAGGTTCCATATAAATACATTTTGATTAACCTGACTATATTCTTAGGAATATGAAACTCATCGAGAATATTACATGCAGTGGCGCAGCTAGGTTTCTTGCTGCCCGGGGCAAGTGTTCGCTGTGGCCGCCCCTCACAGAAATTCTGAGTTAAAAACAGGCAGTCGCCTCAAATGACAAGACAATTCTCATATATGACATTGGTCAAAATACCAGAACTGGATTTTTCTTGACGTAATGATTGCATAATCTTTTATAACATCACTGAAATTGTTAGAAGAAGCTACTTCCTTCGCAATTGAAAAAATAACATGATATTTGAGTATGTCTTGTGAGGTAAACCGCCGATACAATTTGATCAGCGTCATTTCGCCGAAGAATGTTTACACGATGCTACTGAAACCGGCCATATAAATAAAATGAGAAGAGCTGTACCCAAAGTCTCATATATCCAGTCTCATTGATGAAATACACTTGAGCATTCCCTTTGGGGAAAAAAATCCCTTTTTTCCCGTTTTATTTTGCTTTTTCTTTCTTTTTTTTTGGGGGGGGGGGGTTCGATGTTGTTTTTGCGGTCGTGACAAAGTTCCAGTCCATTACTGCTGTGGCAAATCGGTCCCCTTTTTTTGTTGTTTCCTTTGGGGAAAATAGTCGCTTTTTTCATCTTTTTTTTTGCTTTTTGTTTCTTTTTTTTGGGGGGAAGTGGATCGATGATGTTTTTGCAGTCGTGACACAGTTCCAGTCCATTACTGCTGTGGCAGATCAGTCCACTTATTTTGTTGCTGAACAAGCTCTTCATGATTATGAAAGTCCTTTAGATTTACAAGAGGGTCGGCATTGCAACGAAAACCAAAACGACTTTCTAATCCTTACAATTATGAAAAACAGTCACATTCCAACTAATTTTACCCAGAATTTCTCGTAGAGAAAGACACATTGCTTCCCTGGTGCTCATTCCAGAACGAAATGCATTCTCACTAGGAGGGTACCGTTTTCTTTTAATTGACGTGCCCATTGTCAGACACTGTGGTGTAAGGAATCTGCACCGCTAACTTATTCTCTAACTAACCAATTGCTAATCATCAGGTTTTCTAAATGTTTTTATAGTTCTTAACACACAGCACTTCCAGTTACGAATTTTTATGATAAGCGTCCCTCATGTTTTCCGTCCTGTGTTCCTGTCCACTTTCCGCCACAGTTATGGTCGCCAAGGCCCTGTTACACTATCAACGTAAACGTAACACATACAATTCATTGAAAACAACTTCAGCATCAGCTGTGACATAAAATTCATATGTCCAGTTCTCTATTAGGTCGGTCATGGTCCAAAATTGATTCATTGCTTGATAGGCAGTTGTTTCTTTGGCCTGAAGACATTTTCGAATACAGAAAAACAGAAGAGATGCGTTCTGACCAGAGAAACAGCAGGTCTACAAATTCGAACTTTCCAGTACCACGAAGAATTAGAGCTGCCCCTTTACGTATAGCATGCGTTTCACTAGGAATATCACGCAGCTATTCAATTGCAGCAATCACATTTTAACTTGACTTGAAGTGGCTTTTACTGTAGCTGCTTTGGCCAGCATCTGGTATCAGAATGGCGCTTCACTGTAATGTTTGACATAGCTTTTCAGCACATGCCATAAATGAACTGCACAAGAAAGGTCAGACAGCCATTTCACACTAAGAAAAATGTTACTGGATGGACATACACATGAGCAGCATGAACACCACCTAAACTGAGGAGGTGATTTATGCAGCGAGCAGAGACTGCCAGTAGATACAGATCTGAAATTAGTTTTTCAAAACAGAATGAACACCATACATTGTTGCGTGATTGTCGTACAACTGACGCCTACAGTATTCAAGGTGCAGTCGATCTTGTTCTAGTGTCTTTGTTATTTCCATTTTTATTACCTCAGCAGTTTCACCATTGATTGAAGTTGAGTCAATAACCAGTTCTTTGATTTCCACAATATTGCTGGATCTCAACCAACCTGACAGTTTTCAACGTCTTTTCTGTGTGTGCACTGTCTGACGTGTCAAATGTAATACTGTAGGGCTTGGCCTTTTGGATTGACAAAATAATGGTCTGATGCACTCGCTGCCAGTAGATCGATTGGTTCCTTTTACATGTCTGGATAAAAGCCTGACTCAGCCAGTTTTACCAGAAACCTAGCCCATTTGCCCTTTCTTACAGGGTCAAACTGTGTCATTTACTTCAGCAGTACCATAAAGTTTCTTGGGTTGGTATCGCCCACCATGGACTCACGGTGACCTCGAAGAGGGAAATTTTGTTGAGCAAGATTTTGAATTGTCGCATTTATACCTTCAAGAATTTCTCTACACCTTGTAGCTGCTTTAACAGTTCGTTGATGGAGTTGGTCATCAATTGGTCCACCGTTGTTTATCTCACGTTTCAGCTCTTTCCATGGTTGAAACGCAGAGCGTTGTGCAGGTCTATTTTGATGGTTCTGAATGCGAGGGCTTAATTATCGCCAGTTTATAATCCCGGTCTCACTGTGGAATTTTCTGTTCTGATATTCGCAGTTTTGATGGAACGATGTACAATATAAGCACAACATTGGGCCTGTTGGGGGAAGAAAAACACATCCTCCCTATTTTGCAGCTTTTTTTCAACTTATGTTTGGTCAACAGTCTTACAGTCCCGTCCTCAGGAATATATGTCTCACTGTTAAGGAGTTTACTAATTTCTCTGTCTTGACCATGAAATCACGAAAAGAATTAGAAATACATATGGGCCACATTCCCAGCTCTTAGAAAACGGCCCCTTGTACACTTGTCACCGATCAGAGCAAGAACATCATCTTTCTTGGTAGGAACTGGCGCTGAGCTGAGGTATTCATTTATCTTTTTCGATACTACACCATCTTCAGAAAACTGCGGCACTTCACACTGCGGATTTAACTGTTTCATACATCTGTGCTCATCAGTAATGACCGATTATTTTCTTGGTTTTTTACAACAGCTGATTCGTTATCCACATTTTCTGAAACAGCACATGTTCCTTTTTCTAAATATCTAAACCTCCTTGAACATTATCTCTCTTCAAAAACGCAGTTATGAACGCTTCGGAATTTGTGGTGCAGCCTTAGCCCTTTTCTGTTGCAGTTGCCTAAAATGGGAGCTACTTGCATCTGTAGCTGCATTTTTGGTTGAGAGAAGCAGTATGCGCAAAGTGATGAACAAAAATATCAGGTACGATCGACGTATGTCACTGTGCACTTAACGAAGCGGTTACATGAACTGAATATGGCAAATCACTTTCCTATTTTTTCTGCCAGTTGGTCGATCATTTGCTGTGAAAGTTCTCATTAATTTGCCTGTGTGTATGTATTTCGGTATCACCCAGAACTCGATGCAACGCTCAACATAAGCCGCGATTGTATCTTGTGCGAAGCACTGATGCGAGAGCTGCGGTCCTGCCTTAGTACAGGACATGTGGTCATACCGTCATATGAGTAGTCCGCATGAACAGTGATTCCGTAAATTGCATGTACGACTACTTTTCTCTTGTTGCCTGAATATAAGCAGAACTGTGTTGCTGTTGAGCTACACAGAGTGGAATTAGAAAGATGCAATAGCTCTTCGTCGTGTGATTCCTTGTAAGAAATTACATTGAAAATGTTATAAATGGATCATCCTTATGCGTAGTGAATTCCACCCAGAATACTGCCGCTTAAAGCGGGGGATTTCTGCCCGTAAGGAATAATTGTAAATATGGGTTAATGAGGATGGGTTTGGTGTGAACTGTACAGTACCATTTATAAATCTACATTAAGGAAATTCATTCGCAAAAAATTGCATTTTTTTTCAGGTCTGCATGCACATAATAAGAAAAACATTTAAACTGTTCATTCTGCTGCCCGGGACAGCCATAACGATCACCTTGGCACCCCCCCCTCCACTGAACGCCCTCCTGATTATAACTTCTAACTGAATAATAGGCGTTCGTGAAGTCTATAAATAGGTGATGCACTGCCAAATTTTATTTTTATTTTTTCTTATGTGTTGTAGAGTTGAAAATGTATGATCAGTAGTTTACCTCTTACGCTGAAATCCATGATGATGGTCACCAAAATTTTTGTCTGTATATGGACTTAGTCTTGACCGAAGGATAATAAGCGTCGATAATTACTACACTAATAAGCACTATGAACATAGAATGCAATAGATGTAAGTTACTCCAGTTTTGTAATAGTTGCAGTTTTAATGTATGGGGACTCCTTAAAAGTTGTGTTATTTTGTATTTGTCTTCTTCATATTGGAATTTATGAGTGTTGACTTCTGTAATATGGAAAATATTTGAATTTAATCTGTTAATTTATTTTGATGTTGTGTACACCGTAAATCACGTGTCACTTGAGTTTATTTACCAACAGTTAATGCACACTTTTTGTAAGCTAATTACTTACTTAACTCTGACATGTTTCGGCGTTCTGCATTTGTCTATGCCGTATTCATGGAGTACTTGCATGCATCAAGAATGACCAAACCTTCGACCGCACCTACTTGTATTATGGATTTCAGAATGCAGTATCCCACCTCGTGCTTGAATTAAATCTGCTGTAATTTGATCAGTATGTGGTAATTTATATCTTTCACCTTTCCAGTAACCGTTTGAACATCATACTCACTGGGCTTAGGGACTCATGGCCGTTGTATGGATTTCATTTTGTTTAACATAATTGATGCCTTGTATATTCAGTAACTGACATAAGTGACCATGGTGTACTCTGATTCCGTTAATGCTGAAAAAGACTCTCTTTAGCTGCAATTTTGACATTATCTCTTAATATTTTCATTGCTACAATAAAACCAATTATGATATCCATTGAACTTAGTTTGTATTTTAATTGCATAAATCCACCTACTTCTACACGTTTCGACTTTTAATAAGTTCTGTATAAAAAAGTAAAAAGTTGAAGCTTAACGACTGCATTCGATGTAGTCACTCCAATTTGAGATCTCAGTCTAGGTACAGATTTTCATAATATTAGCCATAAAAATAAACTATAAAAAAGAATAAAAGTTATAAAAACTACACTTACAGGACCTTCATATGCAGTAGGCCTACACATGTGAAAATGATGGCTTGGGGTTAACCGTATGTTATATAAAAGTAACTTATGTTTTCAAATACGAAGTACGTTCAAAAATTATCAGGGTTGCTATTAGTTCTCCGATACGAAAGGGCACCCAGGGATGCGGTTTCTTCAGAACGTGTGCTGACATGTTTGGACCTTTTCGCAGTCGGTATCCTTGCTCCAGACGGGCCGGGTAGCGTAGTCGGTATAGTGACTGGCTACGGGCTGGACGGTCCGGGGATCGAATCAGTCTGCAACGTGCTGTGCTACGAGCCAGTCGCTCTGAGCAGAAGTAGCGGACAGTGAAAGTGTGTGTGCAAATTCATCTCTAGTATTATAACCCTAGTGAGTGAGTTGTAACCACGTAAGTACAATACTAAAGAGCAATGTGTGACAGACAGTACACGATAGTATGTTCCTTTGATGTGCGTAGTCCTAGAATAAATGCATTCCAAATCCATGAATGGCTATACGAAACGGTCCGTCTAACTAAAGATGACGTCCGTGTAATTCAGATAGATGGCTCTCTACGTAAAGGGTATGTGAAGTTTGTGAACTCTGAGCGTATGATGCGAGTGCTACAACCCATCCAGGGTGACCTCGACTTCTACCACGAAAACGGAGTAATTTCCAAAGTGACAGTCGAAATAGCAGTAGTAAGGTCAAGACGGGTTCGTGTGACTACATTTCCCCCTGAAGTTACTGAAGCCCAGATACCAAATGTCATGTCCACTTACGGAGAGATCAAAAAGATTCATGACGAAATATGGTCGCATGCCTACAGATTTAAGGTAAAAACAGGCGTTAGACTTGTAGACATTAGCCTAAAGAAACGCATTCCCTCTCATATAAAGGTCGACGGCCACCGTGCTCTCATACAATATGAGGGACAGCCCATGACATGTTACCGATGCAATCAGCAGGGCCACCAAATAACTGAGTGCCCGCGTAGGAAAACGCCAGCAAGTCATCAATCAAGCCAGGACGAGAATTCATGGGCAAATAAGGTTAAACGTGGTACTGAGAAGGCCCCAACTATAGACAACAATAACTCTAATGACATTCCTCAATCCTCAAACGGAGAGGCACGCCAAGTCATTGAACTTCGAGCGAGATCGATTGATGAAGACCCACATAACAAAAGGTCCCCATGACCGTGGAACACCACCTATGCCCCCCGGAAATCCAGGCATTGACCCCATCGAAGGAAAAACATAAGACCGAAAACATCGATAGGATTAATGAAGACCTAAGTCTGGCCCCATCAGACTCACAACCAACATGCCCCAACGTAACGAAGTGGTCTGACCTTATCTCCACTGAATCTGACGCGGAACGAGACCATGACAAACAAGGAAAGAAACGCGAAAAATCAAAACAAACAAACGATGAAACACACAAAGACGAGGAGAGCGATGACAACATAACAGATGCCGGGAGTACTCAGTTTACCCAGGCGTCAAGCCCTAAACCTACAAAGAAAATGAAAGTAGACAGAGATGGGCTAAAGGTACGCGAAAGAACGAGATGTCAATCGAGAATGAAAATGCCTAACCAATCTTAAAAGTAACACCCGCAAACCATGCTCTCACATATAAAAAGAAAAATATGCTGTACACCTACAAAATCGCAAGTCTCAACATAATTGGGATCTCCTCACCGTGGAAGATGCAAATGCTTAACAACCTTTTATTTCGACAGGACATAGACATTGCGCTATTACAAGAAGTAACACGGAATGACTTCTCCTCCATCCATGGCAACGTAGCACTAGTTAATGTAGGCACCGATAAAAGAGGTACTTGCAATACTACTAAAAGAAGGAATATCTCTAAGTAACATCAAACGGCTGCCATCCGGTACAGGGATAGCAGGACTCTTCAAAGACACATGGTTACAGAATATCTACGCCCCATCTGGAGCAGAAAAAGACAAGAACGCGAAACCTTCACCCATGATCTTGCCTATCTACTTCCTGCAAATTCAAGAGGCATATTGATAGCGGGCGATTTTAATTGCGTCACGTCTCCATCGGACTGTACTGGCACGCCTAACTTAAGCAAAGCTTTATCATCCACAATAGCGGGTTTAGCCCTTCATGATGTGTGGGATTCCTACCCTCAACAACCGCCATATACACACTACACGAACGAAGGTGCTACACGGATTGACAGAATATATATAACGGACCCACTAAGGAAACGCAAGCAAGGAGCTGAAACAATTGTAGCCCCATTTACTGACCACTTTGCCGTCGCAGTACGTCTGACATACCCCCTTCAGAACCTTCCGCGAAAAATACGAGCATGGAAAATGAATATCTCCCTTTTGGAGGATAATACATTTCGTGACACGCTAATGATACTCTGGAGCAAATGGAAAATGACGGAAAAATACTATCCCAACAAGACATGGTAGGAACGATATATTAAACCAAGGATACGACAGACCTTCCAGCGTGAGGGTGCATCGAGGAATCGTGACAGAAGAGACATGGAAGATTTTTACTATGAAGCGATTCACCATGCAATACGATCCCCCCTCGCGACGGAAAATGTTGCCATTACTATACGACGGTTGAAAGCGAAAATATTACGCTTGGCCAGTAGTTACATGAGAGGTGTGCTAATGGACACGGTTGAAAACGACAATATTCAAGGCGAAGACATCACTACTTACCACTATATACGTTCAAGTAAGCGTCAAAAAACACGTCTAGTAACGCATATACTTGAAGCACAAGGACAACTCCAGGTGGAACAAGACGATATTATGCGACTATTCACGATCTTTCTGGAAACAAAATACAATCATTACCAGATGAAAAAGCGTAGTTTTCAAAATCTGGTGTCCTGTGGTATGCCGAAAATTCCGGGAGATGCAAACAATGAACTAGACCATCCAATCACCCTGGAAGAATTGCGAGAGGCCGTGAACAAAGGGAAACGACACAAGTCACCCGGTCCAGATGGAATATGTCACGAATTCTTTAAGCGGATGTGGGACGTCATCAAAAATGATATGCTAGACATCATAAACACTATGTACATGGAAGGAGCAGTGTCTGACGCGCAAAAACACGGCTACATTGTGTGCCTACCCAAAACAGTCGCCCCAGTGATTCCGGACCCCTCACAATCCTCAACACAGACTATAAATTAATTACTAGGATCATAGCAAACCGTTTGCGTCCATGGATGGAAGATATACTACATCATAATCAATACTGTGGGCGAAATGGTCAAACAATTTTCGATGCAGTTGCCACAGTGCGGGATATAATAGCCTACGCTGAGGAAACAAACAAACCAATATGTCTATTATCGATTGATTTCAAGGAGGCCTTTGACAAATGTCACATAGTTTTCTATTCAAGATTTTGAGGGAATATGGGTTAGGTGACAACTTCTGCTCAAGGCTACAACAGGTGTACGCCGATGCCACATCCACACTAACACTAAATGGCCACAATTCGAAACCGGTGAGGATACTGAGTGGAGTGCGACAAGGATGCCCCCTCAGTATGTTACTATTCGCCATGTGCATAAATCCTCTGATAATAAACCTAGACAACAAGCTGACTGGATTAAACATCAGACGTAATAGCACCAAAACAACGGCCATTGCATACGCCGATGATATAACGATAGTTATTACGCAACCAGAAGGGATAGACACCATTCAGGAGATACTACACGACTATATGCACGCTACTGGAGCACGCATCAATACAAACAAATCACGGGCCATTGCCCTTGGAAGCTGGAACAAATCAACGCCAGTAATGGACATTACATACCACGACAAAATTAAAATTCTAGGATTCCATATGACGTCGAAAATACAGCAATCCGCAAATAAATCATGGGCGCTTTTAACAGCAAAAATTCGCGCACAAGCACAAGAAGCTTACCATAGAGCGCTAAACCTCGAACATAGGATCCGCCATGTAAACAGTTTTTTCTTAGATCGTGCATGGTTCACTATGCAAATCTTCCCTCCCCCTACAGACTTCGTCCGACAGATGAACATAGCCATATCATGGTTCTTATGGAAAGGCGCAGTCTTCAGAGTACCATTATCCACGTTACTACGGCCAAAAGAATTAGGAGGCAGAGCTCTCACACACATAACAGCAAAATGTATGACACTCTTCATGCTGCGAATGGAGAAGCAAGGACAAAGGATTGATACGTTCACCGAAAAATGGCTCACGCAGTGGCGACTACATAGAAGAACACCGAATCCCCCACTAATAAAAAGGATCCCAACGAAATTCGACTATCTATCGATACAACGTCGAATCGGCATATGCGCCGATGAGAAAAACCCCTGAACACCCGAAAACCTATAAGAGACGACTCTACACAGCCCTCCTAACAAGTATAGAAGCTGCGACTGGATTCCCTGAAATGCGTGTCCAAAAAATCTGGCCCAATATAGACTGGGTACGTATATTGAAAAACTTAAATGATGCCCCAGTGCCAGAAAATACAAGATGTGTATGTTATCAAGCCATACATGACATAATTCCCACCAACGTACTGCTACACCATATCAACATGGTACCCTCTGACTCTTGCCGGTGATGTACAGCGGCTGATACTTTGGAACATCGTTTTATTGCCTGTGGCGAAGGCCGTACGATATGGCAGTATACGAAAACCCTACTTGCAACGATGTTGCGAACGATCTCAGCACGTATACCTGATGACTGGGCACTCCATCCTCATTTTAATATATGGCCTCCCAAAAGGCACCGTGCAATATTATGGGTGTTAGCAAACGTCGCTATCTTCAGAATTCAACAACAGACAACCCTGGCCTTACACGATTTCATGGATTTCTTACTCAGATACAGATGGAAACTGATGAGCCACAAGCATGGACGAGACCTTGTCGGCAATTACCTCACCGTCATAGACCCACAATGATGGACATCTACGGGAGGACGATGATGTAATATATGACACAAAAGCAATAGTACACGGAAGTTTAAAAGTCAGTGACGTCTCACGATGCCTAAGAACTTAAGCGTTATATACCACGATTATATATATATATTAACCTACCAATCTATGTATATAATGTTTTTTTTCAGACACTCTATATATAACCCAACCTTCGATTGTATAGACCTGTGTTACTAAAGAAATAAAAAAAATCCCGGTGGGGGCGAGATTTTCCGCACCTGTCCAGACCGGCCCTGGGGCCCACCCAGCCTCCTGTACAATGGGTACCGGGTCTTTCCTGGGGGTAAAGAACGGCCGGGGATTGACGCTGACCCCTCACCCCTTCTAGTGCCGTGATCAAGAAAGAGTAGTGCTATACCTCTACTTCTCCTATAGGCCGTACGGCCTGTACAGAGCCTCAGTGCCTGTAAAGGGTGCACCTTACCTTCACCTTTTTTACCCCTGCTCCGGCTATTCTCATTCTAATTGGATCCCAGGTAAGGAACGGGAATGTTTGTCTCGTCGTCGCACTCAGAATGATCGAGAAAACGGAAGGAGTACACTTTAAATTTTGTTAAAACTAGGAAAAACTTTAACAGCGACGGAGGATTCCACGAACTGTGCTCAAGTTTTTGAATGGTTTCGCCGTTGTAAAGAAGGGCGAACAGAAAAGTTCGGAGAAGTAGGAATTTCGGTCGGTTTGTGTCATGCGATTGTGACTTAATATCTAGGTATGGGACCATTGGCGGCCAAGTTCGTCCCGCGAATGCTGACAGCAGAAAAGAAGGAATCACTTGTTCGCATCCACTGACTTCATTGTGCAGAACCAGATGAGACTTTGTAGGATATATTATCACTGGTGACGTAACATGGATATAGGGCTACGATCCCGAAACAAAGGCCCAGTCATCGGTTCGTCCCAACGGCCGAAGAAAGCTCGCCAAGGTCGAAGCAAGACAAAAGTGTTGCTCAAAGGATTTCTTATATCAAGACGGTAGTGCGTCATTAGTTCGCTGCAGCGGGTCAAGCAGGAAATAAGGAATATTATTGACAATATCTGCGTCATCTCCGCAACGCCGTACGCCGCAAGCGACCAGAAGAGTGGTCGTCAGTGGATTGACCAATCCACAACAACGACGCGCCAGCGCACTCATTTCATACATTTCTCAGCCACAGAGGAAATCGCTCAAGTGCAGCAACCTCCACATTCTCCCGACCTCGCACCTTGCAACTTCTTTTAATTTTCCAAAATGAAACTGGATCTGACAGGGTGTTTGACGATGTTGAAAGCATAAAATGAAATACAACACAGCAACTTATGTCGGTATCAAAAATGGACTTCAAAAAGTGTTTGGTGCGGTGGAAAAGCCGCTTGAATATGTTCCTCAAGTCACGGGGGGGATTATTTCGAAGGGGTTTGGTCCGCCATTGTGCTAAGTTTACTATTGTAAGAATTGCAAGTTAATTCGAGATACTTCTTGAAAGGTCTTCGTTCGTAAATTAGGCTTGAAAACAGTGCTTAGATACAAGTTAGGTCTGGCAGATGCTGCATGAATGGTCAAAGGAATCATATGAGATTTTCGAATTGTTAATTAAAAATATGTGGCGATGGAAGTCGGAAATTTTCATTGAAATTCAGTCATTTCGTAGCAAAAATACAGTCAGATTAGTAACGTAATGAAACTACGTGAATATTCACATTGTATTGAATCCAATTATGGAGTGAAATATTATTTATAAAAATAATTTTATTTTATAAAGCATAACTGATTTAAGAATAAAGTTGTTAAAGCTTGAATCCAGTATTAAACAGCGTCACTTTTTGTTCAGGTCTCACTGGCTACTGTACTCGTTTAGCATGGTTTAAGAGAATGTAGAGGGAGGGGGGAGTGTTAAGGCCCGCGTATTAATAAAATTTTAAAAATGCATATTATGGCTTTGATTTCTTGTTATAGTTTTCAATATTATCGTTTTGTGTTGCAGTATGTTTTTCATTCAGTTGTTTATCGTGTTAAGTTCCGTTTTAGATATATGATTTCTCTTTTGTGTTCGCGTAAAAACCTTTCTCGTTGAAATGGAGATCTTGCATACTGTTCTCAATTTTCCCACAGGAGTGATCAATTTTCCGAAGGCGTTGCATGAATTTTGAACGGTTACTATTGTTTTTAAGAGGGAATAAATGTTCTTTAAATGTCTTAGTGAAATGCTGCTGATGTGGCCTACGTATTTCTTGTCGCAGTCAGGAGGGCCTAACAAGTATACACCACTTGCAAGATATTTATTGGCATTGTTTATTTTTTCATTATTATTAGGCTATTTTCTAGGAATTGTTGGGTGTAAGGCTACTTTTAGATTATTGTGTTTAATAAGTTTGGTACTTAATATTTCTTTTCCCTTATATGTGAAGGTAAACCATTTTTGTCTTCTGTTGTTATCATTTTCGTATTCTACATTCATCTTAGTTTGTTTCCTGTAACGTTCTTCAGCGTTATTACTAGAGAATGGATTATTATGATGGATATTTTGGATAATTATCAATTCTTTGTGTCTTTCTGAGGTATTATGATTATACATATTCTGGCGATTGAACATGTAGCTTATGCCTACATATTTATGTGCGGGTGGGTGGCAGGATATAGCCCTATATGGGGTTGTGATGTCAGGGAAAGTACGTTTGCAGTATATAGAGAAATGTGAGTTTTCTTCATACCTATGAATGGAAAGGTCTAGGGAGTTAATTATGTTATTTGCTTTGATTTCTAATGCAAAGTGCATATTAATATTTTACAATTCCTGTTTATATCCTCACTATTATCCAAGTTCTCCACACCTGCAAACCTGTTGCGGCTTTGAATCTGATAACTGATGCCAACTTCCACCTCACTTAGCTTTGTAAGATTTAATCTCTCCATGTAAATTGCTGTGCTGTCATTGACGTATTGACAGTCTCACGCTGTTTTCTGCAACCAGCAGATATTGATCGGTATCACAGCTGCCTTGAAAGATCGTACATCACGTTTACTTGAAGGCCGTATCCTATCAATACGTGATCAGTATAATTGTGAACCTTCTCATCAGAAGTCGTCGCAGTGTTACACTTGTATTCTTTCACAAAATTATAGCAATGAACAAGAAGAAGATACACTTTTGTTACGACATGAATGCACTGTACCCCACTTCATTAATGAGGCGAGAAATACCCTGAACATCTGAGTTCCTAATCGTCGGAATTGAAACTGCGGACGAACACCGTAGCCTCAACGAATCCCTGACCTCTCACTACTGAATTTTTTGTGTGGTGATTTATAAAAGATTGCATTTACGCAGATAAGATAGAGATTTACGTCATCTGAGAGAGCGAAAACAAGTGTAACGATAGTTACACCGGAAATGTTGCAAAGACCGTGGCAAGGGATAGAGTACCGTCTAGATGTTAGTTGGGCACATTAAGGTCTCCTAAGGCATGTGTGCAAACTCCATGACCGACAAACAGGGTACAGCTAATCCCATCACCACATCTCTTTTCTCATTAATGTTGTTACTTCTGGAAACTTATGTTCATCATTTTCTTTGCGTTAGTAGTATCCAATTTCCTTCATAAATGAACCTCGTAACACTACACACACTGTTGTAGTCGGCATAGCACGCTGCGTTGTATCTGGGTTCCAAGACCACACTTCTTATAATGTCTCATTTCTTGCTGTGAATTAGGTGGGTAGATCTTTCGACAGTCCATTTTCCTCCATTATTTAAAAAATGCTGAAAAACGCTGTTATTTATAGGCTTGAAATCGGTTGGCGCAGCGTGCAAACAGCATTCCCTCTTACCTGTTTGCTTGTTCACCCCGCGGTAACAGCAAGGAATCCGGCCATGTCTCTAGCACACGATAATCGCCAGTTCTGCCATCTAAGTGTAGGGCAGAGTTGTTCGATTGACATTTGGAGCGGGCCTGTCGGGGAGGTTACATTCTGTGGGCTAGTAGACTGTATACTATATAGTGAGTCGATTATATATTTTTATAGTTAAAAGCTACATTAACGTAGAAAATAATATCACAGGCATTAAAATCGGAAAGCAAGGTTCTCCTGGGTCGAAACAAAGAGCAATCTAGAAGTGAAACAAACCAGTAGATGCTCTTAACGCAGTGAACTCAAGGTGCAATAAAATATAATACAACAGCAATATAATATAGAGTTTTAAAATGAGTCGATTAAATGTGTCGAAACTTCAGAGTAATTTTTGTTGAATCAACTCATTACAACGTAATAGAAGCAAAAATTGGTGTGGTGAGAAGAGTTCGCCAGTAACATTTATGTTGTTTCCAACCGGTGGGAACAATTATTTGGTTAGGAAGTCCAAAATTATTTTCGGAAATGTAGGAATACCTATGTTTCCGAATGAGGGTGTTCAGAAGCATCTGGTAAGGGATACAAAAGGCCAGTTGAATAGCAAAGAGAAGGATGGTTACAGGACATAGAGTGAGAAAGGGTCACGTGTGAAATAGGATAGATAAATGTGGAGACAGAGGTTAGAATAGGATAGAAGTTGCGGTAAGCATTTCCAAAAGAGAATTTTAGTTGTTACGTATTTGTCAAAGTTAAGCTTAATGGAGTTTTGAAGTTTGCTGGGACAGTCAAAATTCGTGGGTATAACACTTTTTCGAAAAGTAAATAACGAGGGGGTGGATAC
>Ga0123355_10008073_pt1 | contig 15879 bp, 18 predicted proteins | sample TergutEmb28metaG_3_FD_89872 | JGI IMG/M metagenome (GOLD analysis project Ga0123355, IMG submission 89872) | Embiratermes neotenicus P1 segment gut microbial communities from Petit-Saut dam, French Guiana - Emb289 P1 | ecosystem: Host-associated > Arthropoda: Insects > Digestive system > Gut ...
AAGGTGGTGAGGAAGTGAAATGTTATTGTTTGGAAGGGGATTCTTTTTCTTTTTTCTGTCTCTTGGCACCACTCGACTCTGCTTCAGACCCACTGGGCCTCTGTCACACTAAAAAGTTGTCCAGTGTGATTTGTTTTTGTCTATGTTTTGATGGCTTGTGTGTTCATAACTTGAGACACAGTACGTCATCCTAGACGCTTTGTGTTCGGAAAATTTGTTTGTAAACCGAATTGTTCATGATCCGAGGCATTCGTGAACCGAGGTTTGACTGTACATACATACATGCATACATATGTACATACATACATACATACATACACATTTTACTAATGGTTGACCATGTATTGTGGCTGATTGACATGCCTGCACTTGACACCACCGCTTACTATTATTATTTCTGAGTTGATTTTTGGTTTACACTTTCTACCCCAACTCAAATATGTAAACTAAAGTAATGTAGCCTGTCAAAATGTGTTTATTTTAACTTTGTAAGGACATAGCCAATTGTGTGTTACTGTGCAGTTGTGTAAAAATATATCAAGGGAATAATCAAATTAAAAAAACAAAAAGATATAAAATTTATTAAAGTCCAACAAATGCACTTTGGTTTTATGATTAATTCTATTATTAGTGACCAACATGTTTTGGCCATTCAAGTGGGCGTCTTCAGGGTGATAAGTGCAGGAATACAAATATACTTATATATACAGTGCATGTCATAAGCCTTCTGTGTACATTATTCCATGGAACCATGCTACAGACAATTATTTTCAACTTCTTATATTTTATACTCATCACTGTTTTACCAGTTAACCAGAACCATACGATTTAAACTGTGGAGTGATACTGATGCACTATAAATATAAATATATTTGTATACTGGCACTTACCACCCTGAGGATGGCCACATGAGTGACTGAAACATGTTGTTAGTCACTATATAATACAATTACATTATAAAACCAAAGTGCAGTTGTTGGTCTTTAATAAAATTTTGTATATCTAATTAATATATGGAATATGGAACATATTAAGTGGAATAAAATATATTTTCATTCCATAGACCCTTCACAGGAATAAGCAAAGGATGCATATGTCATGATCGTATACAGCACATGTTTTCAAATACATATACATAGTATCTGTTCACAGTTTTACAACATAACACTATTTTGTCACAGAATGATTCTTACATGCTTGTTTTTGTAATAAATATGTATGTACATATGTACATACATACACACACACACACATCTTATGCATTATGCAGATCCAAAATTTTGTCAAGTGACAGTGGGATGTGGAATAAGTCAACAAATACATAAAAATACAAAATATTTTGTCACAATATTCAAATGTTATATCATGCTCATTGTATATACCTGATAATTTGATTATGAGTAATTTTTTAATGTTAGAAATTATTCAACAGAATAATAGGATATTTATTTAATATTTTGATGCCACCATAGTATGTACTTTTATAAAAGCTTGAGATATTGTCAGCTGGTGTATGAAGGTGGTATTTATTTGTTGTATTACTACTGTGTACAACTGAATTTGTTTGAAATCATTTGTGCTTATTTATAGGTAAGTTCATTAAGGAAAATGCATACTTGCATGGAAAAGGTGAAATCTGTAATCCCTTAAAATAAACAGGCATGTGGGGTTGTAGGTTTTATATCTACAGTAATTGTAACAGTTTTCTTCTGTAGAGTGAATATCTTTTTGCCATAAGACTAATTACCCTCCAGAATTATTTCATATTTCATAATATATCGAGAATGGGCAAAATAAATTGTCTCCATATAATCTTGGAATCATTTGATTAATATGATTCTTTTAGTTAATCAATTTGTAAACCGTGGGATTTTATAATTACAGATTCTTCTAGATATATTTTTATTTTACCCAATACTTATAGGATATTGTGAAAAATTATTCATTATAATTTTTTTTTTTTGCATTCATTTTATGTAGATTTAAGCCTAACTTACTAAACTGTGTACTAGTGTGAGACTGCTGTGTTTGACACTGAAGAGAAACCATAAACATTTCATCTAGATATTGACACTCGTGTCATCAGCAAATGTAAATATATTTGAAGGTACTATCCTGGAATTTGCCTGAAATACTAGGAATACAAAAACTATTTACAAATTTGACCTTTGGGTTGAAAGTTAGAACCACGATCTTCTGACAGAAAAGCATGATTGCTGACTAATGAACAGTGACATTCAGTGTCATGCATGTTAGGAACAACATGAAGAATGGAATGGCATCTGCTATGTGAATTTGCGATGATGCTTGGATCTTTGTCTTTTGTTTACTTAGAGTCACGTTTGAAAACACCCTTTTCCTCAGTACTAGGTGTCCTGGTAAATCCAAGATCATTCCACAGCAGTTGCTATCCTGTCACTGTGTGTGTGTGTGTGTTTGTGTACACGTGCACACACGCACACACATAGGCATGTGAACTTCTGTTAAGAATGGAAGTGTGACCGTTAATTATGTTATACAGGTATGAATCTATGGTTGAGGCTGGTGAGGTTCGTTGTGGAAAAGAACTTGATGATTTCAATAATCTTTTCCCTGATAGTCTTCAACAAACTGCAGTTCAAGATAATGGTTTCATCACTGAAGAAATAGAGATGGCTGACTCTCACATTAGTACACTTATTGAACTTCAAAAGACCTTGAAGTAAGTGGAAATCAAAGCCTTTTTGTTGATTACCTGCAACAAAACATGATCATGAGGATATTAAGGGCTGTGTTACAGTCTATACTTTCCTCCTCTTTCACTAAACTTTTACAAACAAAATTTTAAATGATATATATTTTGTAAATGTTGCTGTAGTGCATGGTCTACTAACAGGTTTTACAAGCTGCATTGTGTTCAGTTATGTTGCAAATATATATGTGTTGTGCCACTGTACAACAATGCATTGATTAAATAGAACTGTTCAAAATTCAACTCAATGCAATGTATGTTAAGCTGCAAACTCTTGTATAAATTGAGCAGACACACACATATAAATGTATGTTTCATTTCTCGTAGGGCCGAGTAGCATTGAAAGCAAACGTTAATAGTCGTACATAAGGATTTTAGGAATAATTTTTCTTATGAGTCCCTGTCAGGATTGTGTGACAGCAAGTAACCATAATTGATCTTGTACTAAGGTCTCATTCAATGGTAGTCTTACTGTTCCCCCAAAATTTATGTTTTGAATTAAACTTTTTTTTTTTTTTTTCATATGTAAACATTTGTGAATAATTTTTCTGAGAAGTCATTCGCATGTTTTGATTGCAAATGACAATAAAGTGGCCATCAAAGGCCTTGTACTAAGGACCTATTTATTAGTGGTGGTCTTGCTGGTCCTTCTAAGAAGAGATGTGTTTTTAGAATTGTAAGTTCTTGTACATGAATGAATCATAGTTCACAGCCTTCCGTAGCCATCTGTCATAAAATCTGGGGGAAGTTTCAGTTTACAGCAAAATTCCTTTAGTCCAGTGTCCGATAATTCATCACATGAGGAGAGTAGCCCCAAGACCAGAATTTTGCTTTTTGTCAGAAAAAAGCTTCATCGCTGAAACAGGCAGGTCTCAGGGACATGTTCTGAAAGGCCTCCAAGAGTGTCTATGCATGAACCAGTGTAGTACTGTACCTCCTGATGCCTTGTCTCCTACATCATCAACTTCTTCACCTATGAATATTTCAGAAGACACTGAACAGGATCTTGTTGACCCTGAACCAACAAGTAAAGGCAATATCTGGATGGAATACTCCTCTGATTGGTTGTACAGTCCAGGTATAGGAGCAATAACTATAAATTACCTATAAGAACTTGTATCAGTAGAGGTACTCTTTGATAATCTGAAATGTTCGATAATTTGGCACCTCTCAGGTCCCATGTGAATTGGATTAACAGAATTTTGCTGTATTATTTGTTTATTTATTTATTAATGGTGCTCAACTTTTGTGATAGCAGGGACATCATTAGGGCCTGGGAAACACTTAGAGAGAATGTCAAAATCACAGCTGAAGAGTGTTGGGTCATTATGAATTGAAGCAGCATAAATGATTGATGGAGAATGTTCAAAATTTTTAGATCAAAGGAAGCTGGTTAAATAGCAAGGGTTACAAGATTCAAGGCAAATTAATGCGGAATATGAACAATGTTAGATGCCAAACTATTAGATATTTCAGAAACTTGAGGTGGGAATGCTTGAAAAGTAAAATAAATGATTGTGAAACAACCAGTAAGAACAAGTGTACTAGGGACCTATCTAGAGACATAAATGAATTTAAGAATGGTTACCAGCCTAGAACTGCCTTAGTAAAGGATGAGAAGATGGTCTGTTTCCAGATTCCCACAGTGTTTTGAATAGTGAAAAAATCACTCCTGTCAGTCATTGCATGTACATGGGGTTAATGATGTTAGGCAGACTGAAATGCATGAGCTGAGCCACTAGTGCCCATGTCTAGTGCCTCTGAGGTTGAGTTGGCTATTGAAAAGTTAACCCTTGGATTGCGGACCAAAAAACTTCTTACTTTTATGGAACTGGATACATTCTGTGCCCATATTTTTAAAATTATTTTCTCAACTTTTTTTTTTTTCAAAGTTTGATTTATAGACTCATTTGAAGTAAAAACGTTGCTTTTATTCAGATTTTTAATTTTTCATGCAATTATATAGAGTGAAATACATGAAATGTTTAGGACAAGAAAATATAGTTTAAAACATAAATGTGAATGAAATTTATCTCTAGTATGATTGTTCCTTGCAATTGTCACCTGTTATTTGAATTGTGTTGATAGAGTGGTCCTTGTACACCCATTCTGAGCACTGGCAACATTTCCAGTCTGTTTTTCTGTCCTTACCTGTTGGACAAATAGAGCACCTTCCATGCCATCTTCCTCCACCTTTCTTTACAGTTGTAGGTGATGCTGGTTGTTTGCAAGCGACACCCTTTGCTCTCGTGGCACTGCAAATATGTCTGTCACCGTTTCCACTATCAGCCCTTCTTATGTGTGGTTTTACCATTTCTTCTCCCAGACAAAGCATATACAGGCATCTTCGATTTTTCTTCTCTTGTTGCCAAATGCATTTACACAAGCAACATCAATCAAGTTGTGGAATAGTTTCAAAGGCCAATGCCTTGTTGATCTTGTACAAATGTATTCCCTCACAAGCTTGTCCAGAATGTCAACGCCACTGTTAGGGGCATTACAATGCATGATGATTTCAGGTTTGTGATCTTTTTCCTCTCCCATGCATGTGTCGTCATGATGCTGTTATGAAAGAAGGATGACAGTCTTGTTTCTTGCTGGTTCATATGATACCAGTGTTAGATCATTGGTAAAACCAAAGATAGAAGAATGGACATTTCTTTGTTTTCTACTGAAAAATAATGCTAGAATTTCAGGCTTAGTCTTTCTTAGTGTGCCACCCACTGTCATATTCTTAGACAAAAGGAAATTTGCTAGTTCACAACTTATAAAAACTTGTCAGTAGTAACACCTCTTCCGATTCCATACACGTGACAGACCATATCTGTTACAACGTGAAAGCCCTGCTTCTTTTCCCTTACTTCACCGCTCTTGCCATGTTGCAGGCATAAAAATTCTTTGCATCAGAAGCAACCCATAATATGATCCCATACTTTCCTGGTTTTGACTTTATAAACTTGTGGAATGGACATTTACCTCTGAACACCACTAACTGTTTATCAATAATTATGGGTTCATTTGGTGTATGTGCCATTTGAAATGTGCTGATTATACTTTCAAACACATTTCTAATTGAGCTAATTTGTCTGTTGATGTCTGTTGATTTCTTGTAGTCTCATCATTGACACAAAAGACACGAAGAATTCGAAAGAACCAATCCCTTGCCATGATTGCATGAAAAATTGGTCTGGCATGGGCAGCGTTTGTTGTCCACGGCTTTGCTTCTGGTTCCTTTCTTGTCCTCCGAATGCCAGAAACAATGCACAAACCCAAGAAAGCAAAGAGCTCTTCTGAAGTGTTATCTTTCCACATTTTTGGAATTTGGGAACTGCCCTCAGCATTAGTAATGTGACATATTTCATTCAGTATGTCTTCGGTAATGAAGAGTTTCAGGGTCTCAGCTAAGCTTGAAATATTTTCACTATAACCAGTCAGTCCTGGCTTACCTATTGCTATATTGTGTTTCCTGCTGTGACTCATAAGAGGGAGTATTTATTCAAAATTTGTCAATTTTTTGCTTCATATTCCCCATCTGTTTCACTATTGGCATCACTATCATCTGATGTAGTCATGTTATCTCCATCAGAATCAGTTTCAGGTGTAGACACATGGTCACATTCTTCTTGATCAGAATGTTCACTTGGCACATATTCATTGTCTGTTATGTCACTTCTGTCAGTTTCACTGTAACATATGTCACTTATGTGACTGGGCGTCAAGTTCCTCAAGTAGCATTTTCTCTATCGCATCCTGTCTTGCTTTATAAGGAATCATACTGTTCACAGACAAGCAAACATGCACAGCCTTCTGATTCAGGTTATACTGAACTGGGGAGTGGCAGTGGAATCATAAGTCAAAACTCCAGTGATGGGAGCTACCATCATGTGACTGCAAAATCTGAGATCATTAGTTAGTCAGCTGTACTCTAGAGGAGCTAGTGGTGACACTCTTGCAATTCGTATGTGTTGGACGATTTATGTAATAAGTTTTGGCAGAACACGTATTTGAGACACTTATTACTAACATGGGTACAAAATGGTCCAGTTGGATTTGAAAATGTATACCATATGTAAAAAAAAAAACAGTGTATGTGCCAAAGGATGATTATTTTAAGTCTAGTGGTTACATGAAGCAGCAACAGGTTTAACATTCAAGAACAGTACGCCCTCCCCACAATGTATTTATGTGTTTTGTATTTATCTGAGAACAAACAGCGACTTGTGCGACTTACACCTTAAACTTTTCGGTTTTTATAACCAAAATGAAAAGAATTTACTGCACGGTACAGACTGGTTCTTTAAATAAAGCATTCTGCACTTTGTCTTTAAAGGGTTAACGAACAAATAGAAAAAATAGTAAGATTGTTACTCTATACCAGCGAGAATTTTTCAAGAAAATTCCAGTTAAGGAGATGTAAATCAGTAAGCATTGATCAATTCCTACAGAACTATTTTAATGAGGTGGTAGAGCAATATGCTCTGAAATCCATAAATTTGATAAGTTCGTTTGGAGTGAAGAATTGCCTCGAAGGTGGAAGAAGTCAATGATTGTACTTATTTATAAGAAGGGTGGTAAAACAGACTAGTAATGATTGAAGGTATATCACTGTTATGAACTGCATTCAAGATTCTATCCATCATTCTACTGTCAAGATTAGCTGTATAGATGGACCCAATTGTTTAATATTATAAACATGGATTTCAACTTAATAGCTCGACATCTGATATTCTGCATTTGTGAAGTGCCGGAGAAAAATACGAATACTGCGTGGCATGACATAAGTTACTTATAAGCTTTCCCAAAGCCTGTGTTGTGGTTAGGTGAGAGGTTTTGTGGAATCTCACTGAGCATGGTATACCTTGAAGCTGGTTAGTTTAATTAAATGTGCTGGTATGAAACGTAAAATAAGGGGCATACAATTGTCTGCTACATTTCCTATTCGGATTGGTCTGAATTAATGAAATGTTTCATTGCTATTTCTTTTCAACTTCACTGTAGAATATTCAATTAGGAAGGTCCAGTTAGACTAGGAGGGACTGGAATGAAATGGGACACATCAGCCTCTGGCCTGTGGTGATGATGTTCATTTACTTGACATGCACATTGTAAAGAAAAATATAAAAGCTTTGCTAGTTGCAGACTAAGGATATTGGTGCAGAAGTATGTGCAGCAAATATTAAGTACATATTCAGGCTTTATTAACAGAATACTGTATTGGATGATTTCACAAGACACAGGTAGCTAATAATTCATTTGAAAATGTGGTAAAGTTCCATTGTCTGGAATGACAGGAACCAAAATTGCAAGAATGAAGAAATTCTGGAAATTCCTTTACATTTTGGTCCCATTTGCTCTCTTTATAATATAAAGATTGAAATATACAGAATTGTAATTTTGCCAGTTGTCACATGGGTGTGAAATGACCACAATACTCAGTTATTTTGGGAATCATTATATATAATCAGTTAAATCTAGCTTTGTTCCATACTTCACGTATTGTCATATTGAAGACAATGACTGTTAATTTTGGTCTGATGTGTAGTAAGGTTATATTTTCCTTCTCAAGTGAAGTGATAACTACTTAATGGTGAAATTATATTACCTAAATTTTTGTGTGATATTGATTGGGCCAAGAGATGTGTGAATATATTACTTTGCATATATATTAAATTGCAGTGATGAGATGCAGCATGTAAGTTCTGGTGTACAACAGTTAGAGAAGCAAGAGAAAGCAGCTCATTATGGTTTACTGGCAGAGGAACAACATTGCACTAAACTTCTGTCAAGAGTTTCTTCAGCTCAGGAAGAATTGCTTAAATTGCTACATTGTCTTGCAAAGTTACCAGCTGAGTTTAAAAATGCGGTAATATTTATTTATGAATTTATAATAACTCATGTGATATTCCTTTGGACTGTAAACATCAATTACTTTTAATGGAAGGTATTAATAATTCACATCACCTTTTTGGGTAGTTGCTTAATAGTATGTAGTAATAAATTGTTACACATTGATTGTTCTGTAACATCAATACAAAGCTTCACATTCCTTATGATGACAAAAGTGTTACAGGTTTGCTGTAAGGTGGTAGCTTTTCAGTAACTAAATTCAGATAATGGGTTCATGTGTGTACTACTACACATTGCAGCCTGTTCCATCTATAAGGCCAAGAAGCCTACAATCTTCTGAGAAAATGCATCATACCTAACAACTAAAGTTGTCCACCCATGGCATTGCAACTTTATTCATGACTGTTAGGATAGTTCCATGAATGAGGTTATAATCTGTGGGATATACCATAACATTTGTAGACATTCAAACTATGTTTTTAATTGTGAAGCAGTAATGAAACCACTGAATACAGCTATTCCATAACAATAGTCTCATAAAATTATTTAATACTTTTATTTTCAAGCACCTAACATGTTTCATGACTACTGTGTCTTCCACAGGCATGACTTTTGCTGTAAAGCAGTAAATGGAACACTAGCATTACAGTTCAGAGTATACTGCATATTTAAAATTAATCATTATTTAATTCACATTTATCTAGTTCCTTCATTTATGTAATGATTTAACTTAGAGGTATTATAATGCCTGTGTATGACTGGGATGAAACAGCAAACAGAATTCTGATGGGGAACCTCTCAGAAGGAGACCAGTGGTTGCAAAGGAAAGTTACTGAAGCTCTAAGATGTGCTTCTTAATCTCTGTTTCCTTTTTCATAAAATGCCATTGTTTCATAATTTTATCTTTTTCTGTTCAAGTAATGTATTTTTCTTAAACCATGCCCCAAAACTTAAATACCAGCATTGTCCTTTAAAAGTTAATGGGGTAAGTCTAACACTTCATGCATTTGAAGTTTTCAGAATTGGGAGTAGCAACTCACTGGATGACAGGGTACTTGAGGGATTGCTCTCATTAATGTTTATGAGTTTGTTTCAGAAATCTGCTCCACGGTTGATAAGCCAACTGCCTTTAGAAATGTATAAGAAACAGTGTTGTCAGTTTGTTCACACCATAAAGATGATGATGAAGCAATGTTTGGAATTGGTATGTATATATATAATTACAGTAAAATTTCATAGTGCGCCATAGTAGCAGCAGCATAAATGGTAGTGGTAGTGGTGAGAGTAGTAGCAGGGCTGCCAAAAACGGGTTTGGGCCCCAATGAAAAATCTTTTTCCCCTCCCTCCTCCAGCAAGGACAGACGGACTAAATTCTTTACACTACATTGGAAAGACTGGCTCAAAGTGCCTTGGGCTTGGTCTGAATAATGTTACTACAAAGAACGACAAGAACATATGCAACATAGTTGGGCTCCATTAATTTGTACTGGCTTCTCTCTCCTCCCCGATCAGCACTGGGTAGGAGTAGATGAAGTAGAGCTACAATGTAATTTAAACAGACTAGTGCATGATACACCGCATAAACTTTCTCACATGTAATGGACATGGCAAGTGAAAGAACTCTAAGTAACTCTGTGGCTGCAGTGTGTGAAGTGGTTGTTGTAGTGCTTAAAACATCTGAATTGTAAATCACAAATCACAATTTATTAACCAACATTTGTGCACTACACTGTATATACCAAATCACATTTTAGGACTGCTCGGACATGTTTCAGTGCCTATAGACACTGTCACTGGGGATCCCAGTCTAACTGTAAATTTCTTTGAAGCACTTTAAATGATTAGAAGCATTTAATTGACTCTTTATTATAAGATTGTAGTTTTTCATTCAGATCCACAACTTTCAATATCATCAAAGTCCTTCAGTGATGCGTGTGTCTGGTGAAACAGTTTGTACCACTTTTTAAACACCTTTGTAGTTCCTTAACTGTAATAATGTGTAGGTAAATGGTTAAAAGATGTACACATAACTGAAGGGCTTTAATGATATTCAGCGTTGTGGGTCTGTGTTAAAAACTATGATATTATAATGAACAGTCACTTAAATGCTTATTATCTTTTGAAATGTTATGAAGAAATTTACAGTAAGTCTGAGCTCTTGATGGTGTTGTCTATAGACACTGAAATGTGTTGGAGCAGTAATTACTATATCCAATTTGATGTAAACAGTGTAGGGCACAAGTGTTGGTTAATAAATTTTGGTATAGAACATGGTGCGTGGTATGTATGACTTTGAGATTCTGAATTGTAAGTTTATGCGTAAAATAGTTTTCTAATGCATGTTTTTCTGATTATAATTGAAGTCCTTGGTCACCAATAAAACACCATGTTGGGTTCCAGTATATACAGTTGTATAGCAAAATTGTATTGTTTTTGATTTGTGCCAGTATGAAAGGAGAATTAAATCTATTTTCAGAATGAATATTCACGAGAAGAATTTGAAGATGTCCATCTGGAAAAATTGGAAGAGAGGTAAATGCCTTATGCACTAAGTTGTAGTAAATGTATGATGGTAAAATTGGAGTCATTGAGTTATATGTAGGCTACATTTGCTTTAGTTTTATATATACTGTTGATAAAAATGTCTATCAGATAACAAATAATTCAAAACACTTAAGAAATCCAGTGGCCAGAGTAATGTTTCATGTTGCCATAGTTGAAACTTCTTGTGAATGTAAATAGTGAAATAAGACACATTCATATGACAACTAATATTCAGGAAGGCTACATTAAATTGTTATATTTTATTTCCATTGATTAGTGGTGATTTTTGATTTGGTTTTCACTTTGTACACTCTGGACTGCTCAAGTTTTGTGATGGAGGCAAATTTCTATTTAAAGTCAGTTGTTTTTGACCTATTTTATTGTACTGCGGTTTTTAATGGAAAATGTTTTCCATTGTTACAAATCCAAAAGTTCACATAGTGCATCCTTAAGACACAGGTACTTGCATGCATTTAAAATAAATTGATATTCAAATTTCAGCTTTACTGAAATGAAGCTGGAGTATGTGTACATGTTGGCAAATTATCAAGGAAAAAATGCAGCCATTGAAAAGTTAAAGGATATAATGAATGATGTACAAACTTCAAAATCTACGGTTTTATTCAATGAGATTAGGTATGTAAAGTTAGTGTATTACACGTTGCATTGGCTTTTCTGCATATTTTTGAAAGTGTTCAATTTTAAGCCTGTTCCTTGTCCATTCTTCTCGAGCAGCGCTATGAAAGAACGCAAGTTATTAAGGTGTAGCACTTTCCTCAAACTTGTTATTCACTTTTGATTTCAGGTTCATTTCTGACTGACTTCTTGGGGCAGAGCTCTTCTTGAAAAGCTAATAGTTTCTCAGCTAGTCAAAAAATTTCTAGCATTTTATGGAACCTGAAGTTAATTACCACATTGATAAGAGCCAGCCACTGGTGCCTGTACTGAGTCAGATTAATACACTTTGTTCTCTCCCAACCAATTTCTTTAAGATCCATTTTAATATCCTCCCATGGAAGCCTAGGCCTCCCCACCCCACCCCACCTATTTCATGCCTCTTGATATAATCACCCAAATATTTGGTGAGGGGTACAAATTTTGATGTACCTCACTGTTTAATTTCCTCCAGTCCTCTCATACATCATTCCTCTAAGGCTTATATATCTTCCTCAACACACTACTCTTCAATATCCTCAGTCCAAGCTTCACACCCATATAAAACAACAGGCAGAAATTTTGTTCTATGTATTTAATCTCTATGTTTTTGAAAAACAATGGGGAAGACAAAATATGCTGGACACAATGGTAATGGGCATTCCTGGAGTTGTACCTGCTCCTAGTTTCATGAATGCAATTTTGATTTATTTACTCCCAAATATTTGGACTTCATCACACTTTCACAGGACTTATTACTATTCTCTGTGTTATTATTTTGTCTTGCCTTCTGTTCATGAGACATGAGCATATACTTAATTTACTCTGCATTTACTTCTAGACCAATCTACTAACATCTAACAAATCTTCTGTGTTTTTCTTTGTAGCATGTATGTTTTTTATAGCATTACATTTTTGCCCCATAAATTAAAATCATTGGCATAGACCAGCAGCTGAACACAGTTTTATTAATCTATTTCATGGGGCTACAGAAGTCAGTGAGGGCATTACATAAAACCTCCCTCTTATCTGAATCATGGGCTTTCTTGGAGTTCATAAATAAGTGATGCACTGCCTCCTTTCAATATTCCTTCTTTTTTGCCTGCAATTACTACTAGTTTCATGTCTTACATTGGTCAAGTATCTTTATTAATTTGGCTTGGATCCTGTATGTAACCATTGCACTTTTAACCAGCTTCCTTTAACTTACAAATTGTGAACATTCTTCATCAAACCATGGTTAATGTTGCGTCTGTCTGTATAGACCTAGCCTCTCTTTACCGAAGATTGTGGTATTCTCTTTAATGTTTCCCCAAGCCCTAGTTATGTCCTGTCTGTCATTTAAGTCTCTGAAACCACAAACCTGTTTGAGATTTTAAGCTTTTACTGTACCTGATTTCACCTTATTTAACTTCTTGAGACTGAATCTGTCTGTGTCAAACTTCCTTGCTGTTTGTTTACTTACCAACAGACTAGACATCAAGAAATATGAATGCTTTCTCATATTTATCAAGATGTGATCAATCTGTGATTCTTTCCATCAGGACAGGTCTAATTGTATTTAAATATGTTTTGATACGAGAACATTGTGCTCTTAACAGATTTTGATGTGGCAAAGTTGACTAATACCATTATCATTGCTATTTTCATGCGAAATCTCATGGCCAACTGTTGGTTTCAAAATGTCTCCTTTGCCTAATTTTGCATTAAAATTGCCCAACAGAACGTTTGTAGGGTACTTAGGGAACTGATTGATTATCTGCTCTAATTTCTCACAGAAACTGTCCATTTGTGTCATCACTGTTATCCCCATCTTGGTGGGCACGCACATTCAGAACAGTATCACCCCAGTGAGCCATCAGAATTAATATGACATCCTGGTACTAAAAAATTCTGCTCTCTTAGCTGCTGATATTCTCTTATGTACAGCAAATCCTGCCCTTGAACCATGATTTTTATTTCCTTTTTCACAGAAAAAAAAATACTTCTCTGCACCTCAATGCCTCTCTTGACCCATATGACCACACCACTAAATCTAATATGTGGTCTGCTAATTCTATGGCCACTGTCTTCACTGACACTGGTCTATCCAGGCTTCTCATATTCCAAATTTCATGTCTATTTTTTGTTGCTTACATCATTCCAAAGAATCAGTCAAGTCCAAGGCTGTGTGAAATGTTTTGTAACACATTAAGTTTTTACAGTGAGGAATGGTTAGCACTTTGCCCAACCTTCAAGCTCTAGGACCACCCACTGTTGGTTGTGCAGTGTATTTGCAGATAACCCTCCACATCTGGGGGCTCATCTTGTCCATCCACAATCTGAGGACGTGCCATGTTATGGTGACAACAACTCACTAATCATGGGTGATTCTTTTCTGATACCTTGCAAGAAGCTGGCTTCTATATTTTACTTTAAATTTTAGTTCTCAGTGATTACACATATAACAGCAGGCAGTGTTGACATGGATTAATGATCACTGCCGTCAACAGGACATGAAATAAAACTTTTATGGAAACTGGTGATAGTACAGTATTAAATCTATATTCTTAAGCTGTTTGTTTTTATAACTCTATTTTGTCTCCTCTGAACAAAGAACTTAACTATTTTGAGAGTGCACACCATGCAAAAGGATATACAACACACCCTTCATATGCCATGTTTTTGTAATAAACAATGTGTAAATAATGAAATGATGACTCAGAGAGGAATTGCTGGTTGACTCATATAAAGTTGCAGTATTCCAGTTATTTCTGTTTCAAGAATTCCCTGTATGATTGTGATATTTTACTCTCCAAGAGTTCATGATATTGATGGTGATCAAGATACATTTTTTTATACACATTTAATAAGTTAGAATTTCTTATCTCTTAGAGTTGTACACAGTTACAGTTCAAACTGGTATGAGCCCTTGCAGTATTGTTAGCATAATTAACTTTCTCAAAAAATCAATAAGCAGGTACGTTTGTTTACAGCATTAATTTGTGTTTTAGGTATTGCAAGGTGCTGTTATTAATTGAATATTTCCTGCATATTTTAATGTTCTTATTTTTGGCCTGACAATGGTTTAAATATATTGATGAAACATGTAGCTACCTTATCTTTTAAAAAATACATTTTTTGATAGATTTTCTGAATTCTATTCAAGAGGATGATCCAAATAACAAACTGAACTTCCTCAAACTCTGTGCAGTTAATAAGCCCAATATTCATTCATATAACAAAACTGTGATATTCTCATTATGCCATTAAAACACAATGATAGAGGAGATGTAAGTTGAACAAATTTGTTAATGGATTAAAATGGGAATTTGCAAACACCTATAGTAGAGATTTCTGAATAGTTGAAAAGAATGGTTTACAGGATTGCAAAATCTGTGTGTTTGGTGTTTATAGTAGTCACTGGATTGTACATTATTAGAGTAGGTTTATTGGCTATTAATAATTGTAACATGTAAATAGATTATGTTAATAATTAAATTTATCTGCATTGATGCTGATCTCCATCACTTGCTTTCAGAACTCAGACTCTGCTGCTTGAGGAGAAAGTGAATGGAGGTAAGAAACAAGTGTCTCTTATGTTGGAAAATGAAGTTTTGCCAACTGTAGAAGAAGCAGTTAAAGCGGATGTCTTACCATTAAGGAAGAACAAGAATGAACACAAACTTTGTAAACTGGAGACAGTTTTAAAGCAGACTGAATGTTTGGCCAGGTGCCTTGAAACTGGACTAGCAGACAGTGAACTACTTCTCTTGCTGTTGGTTAATGAGAGGCAGAAGTTATATGATATGACAGCTCTGTATCAGCAGTGCCACCAAGAAATAAGAGAGCAGAATTTGGAATGTGCATCACGCATGGTAAGATTAGCCATTATTTTAATTTTGTAGGTACTTTCTAAAAGAATTAATGTAAATCTCTGGTCTATTAACCCTTCAGCATGGGGGCATTTAAAACCCAGTTAATACTGTGATGTGGGAAGATTTTTCTATGGGGTATTTAAATTTTGAGCTAAATTGTGCAGGAGTCTATTCAAAATAATGTAGTTTTGTTAATAGTGGTTGGATTTCGATGAAACTTGAAACAAAATATTTAGGAATGTCTAA
>Ga0123355_10008074_pt1 | contig 15878 bp, 8 predicted proteins | sample TergutEmb28metaG_3_FD_89872 | JGI IMG/M metagenome (GOLD analysis project Ga0123355, IMG submission 89872) | Embiratermes neotenicus P1 segment gut microbial communities from Petit-Saut dam, French Guiana - Emb289 P1 | ecosystem: Host-associated > Arthropoda: Insects > Digestive system > Gut ...
CCCCCCCCCCCCCCCCCCCCCCGGAACAAAATTCCTGGGTACGCCACTGCGAAAACCTACTGTGTGAGAGAGGAAGTAAATAAATATAAATAAATATACAAAGAAGACAGAAAATGTCGTGTAACACAAAGTTGTGGGCCTATTTCTATGCTAATTTTGTGCCCGAATTTATTTTTGAGACTCAACTATTTTACACAATATCTAATCTCTGCCAAGTTCTCTATGTGCCCATACCATCCCTCTTGTTGTGGCCACTCTAATGATATACGGTTACGTGAAGGACACATTACATAATTCCACGATATCATTTCCTCCTGCCTCTCCCTGCATTCTATTCAGTATTGAAGGTTATTTAATGAGTAATATTGCACAACGCCTATTGATCCGTACAGATTACTTTCCATCCATGACCATTCTCTTAAAATACGCTTACTTGATGTCGCCTACAGAGCTCAGCTACTTAACGATTTCTAGATATACACAATTCTACCGTTTTACCAGATTTTCTACTACTTTTTTAACATATATTACTTGAGGAAGTACAAGTTAAATTCTTTACAAAATAGCGAATAAGCATAAGACATAAAGTTTATTGACATGTCATGTCTTGCCGTCTTGTGTGACAGTCACACCACACTCAAGATATAGTCATTTAATATAAAAGCACGTAATGTTTGAAGTAGAGTCGTGTATTGGATTAAAATACTGCCTACCTTTTGTATGATAGAGTTGTATCTGTTTACATTACATTGCCGCATAGGACTGAAGAATAATGTAAAAATCTACACGCGGATTGAGGAACTACTTCTATTTCAAACATACCTGTAATAAGGTGGTTCATTAGTTCTTAGTTTTTAATTTTATGTCGCCTTGCTACGTTGTTAAATGAAATGAAAATATTTTGGAATTACATATTCCTTGCATTTTGAATCTTTGCTAAAATGTACACCTAAGTAGTCGATTTAAGTTTAATGTCAACAGACAAGAAATTTGAATACGACAAGTCAATATACAGTATAAATATCAACGGTGCTTTTACGTAGTAGGTTTCCAGGAATTGCTGAAGTAATTGAGAATGTGCAGCTGATGTAGCCGACAATAAACCCCAAATTTATTAGACGGAATTAGTAGTTTTATAGCACACTACCACAAACGAGTGGCATTTCTTTAAATAAAAATTCTAGAAGAACTTTCGCTTTATACACTGGGTGGGTATGTTACACTTGGCCATAATTGGGATGTAAGTATGCTACCTACGTGGTCACAAACCTGGTACTTTTGCCTATTCATTTTAACTGAAATCAAACAGATGTTCTGTCTCCAACACATTACGAATTCGACTGAAAAAAAATGTGTCTTTGGGGGTTTTCGAAACGTCCTAACATGTCAGGACAGTAAAATTCTAATTAAACTTTAGCCATATTTTGTGAGAAATGTTCTAAGCTTATTGCCGGACCAACATCGTCATGGATCGTAAGTTTTCGTGTACAGCAGTGACAGCAAATTTTAAACTGCTGGCTCCCAGACGTGTATTTCTACTGAAGTGTTTCGAACAAACTAAAAGGGACACACATCTTGCTTTTGTTATTAGTAATAATAGTGTGATCACTTAAGGGCTATCTTTATAATGGTTTATTAAGACACCATTTACTTTCAGGGTCTGCATTCCGAACGGCAACGAAACTCATACTTGATACCGTGCAAGAATGTGGAGCGAAAAAGGAAACTTTATTCCCAAAAGAAGAAACATTTCCTTGCTGAAATATTTTATGACAGCGGCTAGACGATTCTCGTACCCGATACGTACGGCATGAAGGACGTTTGTCTCAATTTTATGTAAATGAATAGGCAGAAATTCATGAGAGTGAATAACCTTGCTTTACTTGGCTGTGATCCAAAATAAAAAAAAATCTGAACTTCGTTTGAATGGTGCACGATTATACCATTGTCTTGTACAAGTGACCCCGTTAACATGCAGCTGGGAATAATGACGACTGAGCATTGAATTTTATCTGCACTCTCCGACCTTATGAGGTCCTCTTACATTTTCAGAGATTCCAAAAGGATTTACGTGACACTAGGATGTGTTAAAAGCCAATGACTTTGCCGTTAGGTTTAATTTTATTAAAAAGGTGTTATCATTTATTTAATTCTTGTGTTTTCAAACACGGTTGCTCAAAGAATTGGACTGCCTTTCAAAAATATACTAACACAAGTTGTCTTACTTATTCCATATTCCATGGTGCAGAGTCCTTCTTGAGAAGCTAACTGGTCTGCAGCTAGTCAAGAAATTCCCCGCATTTCATGGAACCCGAAGGTTCATTACCGCACTCACAAGCGTCCGCCACATGTCTCTATCCTGGGCCAGCCCAATCCAGTCCATATACCCACATCCCACCTCCTGCAGATCCATCCTAATATTATCCACCCATCTACGCCTAGGTTTCCCCAGTGGTCTCTTTCCCTCCAGTTTCCCCACCAAAACCCTATACACCCCCTCTCCTCACCCATACTCGCCACATGCCCAGCCCATCTCATTCTTCTCGATTTTATCACCCGCACAATATTGGGTAAGGAATATAGATCATTTAGCTCCTCGTTAACTAACACAAGTTTACAATCTTTAAGTGGCATATTCCTGATGTCTTCCGATCAAGATATATTTATTTATTATACAGTCCTGCTCAATACAGCTTAGTACATGGAATACCTTTTAGTTAGCGCATTGATCGATGATGGCCTGGAACTGGTAACCTATAAAGTTGTTGACTGTGTTGTGCACGACTATATAATAAATAAATATATCTACTCAGTTCACAGCTGCGGGGAGACAAAACAGTGACTAATGTACTGTCACAGGTCACAGAACCGACTGCAAATAGTTCCGACAGCACGATTAGTTGGCCTTGGGCAGAGTCGCAGATCGAGAAATTGCGTCTTAACTTTGCTTCTGTATGTACTAGGTCAGCAATCAATGCAAGTACGTGTATATGTGTATATATGTGTCGGCCTTATAGGAGAGGTGCGAACTTAATGTTCAAAAGAGACTTTCTCACTTAGTGACAATGAAAACTTGTAGTTTTTCAGGTAATTATGTTGCAGGTGGCATCAGGTCGTAGCAGCTGAAGGATAAACCCAACAGTAACACAAAGCTTCAGTCAAGCTAATTTTTCTGCCTTGTATATTTTTCCTTTATTTAGGTGTTCAGGAAGCAAAATTGATTGAACCAAAGTGAGGGAAACAATTATAATTCCTGAATATATGAATTAAACGTGAGAATTTTTGGCAAGGCAACCCGTTGTGTTGTTATCTAATAAATAAAGTAACTTAAAAAATACAGTAATATTTTTGTTGTGTAAATTTTGAGGCTAGGGAGGTGTTCGGTATCTTAATTTTGGCGAACTTAGGGGTTATATTGTTGTGAAAATATTTTTGTTTAAAATATAAATTGGCATTGCAATTATATAATTTTCTCTTTAGGTTTTCGTTTTGGTGGATGTATGATCGACTAGCGTTTTCAGTTTTTAAGCAAGGTATATTCGTTGTGTTACAGTCTAATAAAGAACGTAAGAAATAAGACGAAACATGTTGCTGTAAATTATTTAAAATGATAGTTAAAGTTGTTTTATACTTTATTTATTATTATTTTATTCATTAAACCTGAGATATCTCGACAACTAGTAAGCATTTATATGTGTTTCAACTTAAGAGAGCGAACCTATCACAAAATACCATAAATGAAAAAATAAAAAATTCTTCCTTTATTATGAAGCGATAAATTGTTATTTCATTACAATGGGAAGAACGACAATAAGGTAAATTAACACTCTCAGCATCAATTCTCCTAACGAATATAGGCCTAATGTTTTCAACTCAAATTGTTTCTTGAAAATTTTGTTCTATATATTTCGAGAAATTTTGCAAATTGATGCCTACGATAAGAATACCAAAAAAAAAAAATATATATATGTATTGTATGCCTCGAAATTATGGTTTCCTAATCTCGTGAGGGTTCGACTAATAGAAATTTGAAATTCCGATTCTAATTTATTTTGTCCGTATGTCGAGAGCATCGGGGACGCTAGAATTTAGTATTCGTCTCCCTTATTCCTGACGGCCTCCGAGATACATGTTGTGGCCTGCTTGTGTCCGTATTTATGTGAGAATAAAATATACGACTTTGTGTTGCCTGAAGTACTGCAAATAGAAATTCTATCGTCGCAGCGCATTATGCATTTTTTCATATCTCGACCGTTGATCGAAATCTATTCCTACTTCGGACTAGACCTTTAAAATTTTTAGTAACTTCAAAGAGCAATTTGTTTAAAAAAAAAAAAAAACATTAAATTATCTTGCTTTGTGAATTAAAAATTTTTCCATTGGAATTATTTGTTTTTTAATTACTAAGAGTGTCAACTGATCAAAAGACGGGAAAACATAAACGGATAGATGAAAATCAACCCTAATAAATATTTGCGTGTATGGTGAAGAAGGTCTGTGATATTTTGGCTATATATTACAGAAATTTAGCCTGGAAATGAAATTAGAGTGCATGGGAATGTTTTTTAACGTCTGCAAACACATTGTAGCCTTGTTTCTGAGTTTTGGTCCCGGAAGAGATTACACTTCTCTTTTAACCACACCCTACTTCACATTTCACAAATTGCTCTATCACCCGACACTACGAGAACATAACAACTTTCATTAAATGTTTCATTCTTAATCACATTGAAGGTACAATAAACGTTCGTAGAAATGGTAAAATTTACCATGAATACAGTAAGAGAATTGAATAATTTATCATGATTTTATGTCGAAGTGATTAGTGGCACTTTGTACTGTGTCTGTTGGATTCAATTATAAAATCTTGCAATGCAGTGTAGTAGTATTTAAATGCTTCTTGGTACCTTGAAGAGAAAAATACGCACTTCAAAATTAGAGTAAAAAAGTGTAACACTTTTGAAATTCAGACGACACTGTACGCTTTTATAAAAAGTCTAGAAATAATTATAGGCCTATTTGAAGAAAAATTGTTAGTTCTGCAGCAGCAGAAATAAAGGCCAGATCTTACAAGTGAAAGGGATTTCAGCCACAACATTGCACATAAAACGTCATCGATGACGAAAAGAAAATAGAAAATGAGATTGTAACTTTACAATGAGCGGAAGCGAGAAAAGAATTTAAGGTGGAATGTGCGAAATAAAATGAAATATGGCAAAAGAAAGATAGATTGTGGCTTTCGTGGTTTATTTTTCTCTTCTTGTTTAATTTTTATGCGAACACCCTTATTTTCGATAAAATATAGCATATTATTATTTAAATTATTATCTTGCCAAAAATAATTTTCGTCTGCACTGATTTTACACTGTTTTGAAAATCTAAGGCAAATTAGAATCATGATTAAATGATCTTTCGTAGAAAGCTGAAAATATTCTGCCACCTATGTGACTATAAAGTTGTTACAGATTAGGTGTTTTAACTAACAAAATTGTTTAAAATTAGTTTGTTAGTGTATAAGTATTAGGTACTTATTATTGTGCTCAAAGAAACTTCAAATTATCTTTATTGTTGCACCGTGCATTTCGTAGAATCACTTTAATTATCAACCAACAAATTTACTTACATAAAATTTCACATTGAAACATTTAAAATCGCTCCAACATGTTTCGATCCTAAGACCATCCTCAGTTAGCTACGTTGTTCCTTGCTAAAGAAACATTTTAAAAATAGTCACTAATTAATTCCTTTATATTAATCGGGTGCTGTGGCAGCATGTCTGTAATATAAATTATACTTATTATATACTTACTATATTATTTTGACAATATACTTAATAAGTATAATTTATATTACAGACATGCTGCCACAGCACCCGATTAATATAAAGGAATTAATTAGTGAGTGTTTTTAAAATGTGACTTTAGCAAGGAACAACGTAGCTCCCTGAGGATGATCTTGGGATCGAAACATGTTGGAGCGATTTTAAATGTTTTAATGTGAAATTTTATGTAAGTGCATTTGTTGGTTGATAATTAAAGTGAAACTTCAGATTGTTTGTTTTCCTGTACTGCTTTGAGTGGTGGAATAAATAATGCATAGGAAAGGTACCTAAGATTAAATTTAATTTCAAAACAAATTATGGAAAAAGTAGTGTCAGAAAATTACTTCGCTTTCCTCATAAATATGTCACAAACATTCATTTCTGATAGACAAAAAAATTAAGAAATAAGTAGGATTTGGGCCTTTAGTGACCATGGACGGCAATGTTCAAATAAAGAAACATTAATAATTTAGCAAAATAAACTTTTTGTAAGAGGTGCAGCAACTCACAAGGTGTAGAATAATATTCAATGTATCTATATTAGGTTTATTACAAGTCTTGGTTCATAGAATTCATATAAAATGTTTTTATATGAAAACTGAAGCGACACAATCTATCATCAAAGATAAGCTGGTAAATAACGTATGTTAACCTATTTTTTGCGATTATCAGTACAAAAATCGCAGATAACTTTTCGTTCTACAGTTAGCAAAATTTTGATATTATTTCTGTCCGTGCATTAATTGGTAATTATGTAAGAAATTATCAACAGACTGCGCAATATTATTGTATATAATTTACAATTAAGTATTACAACTCCAACGTGTTTCGATCCTTTTGGTGTCATCTGCAGAGAGTACGCAACAATTATATATAAAACATAGATTTTATATTATTAAATTAGTCTAAAATTAGGTTTTATATCGTTGGAACAAACTCTGTCACTTGAGGATTTTCGAATTCGTTTGCACCTTTTGTAAACATCCAGCTAGATCTAAGCTTACCCTTACCCTTGATAAACAGTGATTAAATACTTCAATCCTAATATTAATTTTAAGATAAATTAGTAGAGGATAATTTTCCTCTCTGTCCAGGAGTTAAATATCCAGAAGAACGAGGGTAAAATTGATAGCCTCGCTAATGCTTGGTATACATTTAACTCTGCTCACACACTAATTCAAGATAAATACATAAAGAGGAATGAAGACAAATTCCATGTTACGAGACCTAGAGAGTAGACAGACATAACTTGTGAAATGCATGTTATTCTACCAGGATAACGCCTCTTTTAAGGCCTGCCTATTGAACAGAAAACAGACTGAACTCTGAGCCAGTTCAGACGACTTGTCGAAGAGAAAATATCTGCCATTTTAAAAAAATCGAACCCCAATAGCCCAGCCCATAGGAAATCGAGCCCCTTTACAGCCTGAATTAAAGTTTGTCCACGTGTGCAAATAAAATTTCTTGAAAGCTTTGATGGTGATGTGATGGCCATAAACTCAGCGATGGAGATGTCTGTGTCGTAAGTGTGGTGTAGGTAGTTTGGGACATTTAGGTAGTGTCAGTAGCGGTGACAGAAATCATGCAGATATGGGCTTAATCGAGACTTGTAAATGGGCCTACTTCAGTACCATATTGGCTTGGTTGTGAGAGGGCACGTAAGTTGAACGTGGCGATAACATATATTTTCTTTTCAGAGACATTTAAAACGTCAGTACCAACAAAAGAAAAAAGAACTACAATACTAAGGTTACACGCTTATTTTCTGTTCTAAATATGTATTGTGCTATCGCCATAGGCATAGTAACAGAAGTTCATAATATTCCTTATTTACAGAATATTTCCTAGAACGAAGAAGGATATGCTTATTAAAATTACATAAAAACAACTAATTGATAACAGAAACAACTGCAACAAACGCAAAAATCTTGTGGAATGCCAGTACTTTAATCTCTAAATCAAAATGCTTTGCCTTGAAGACATACTGACAAATATATGTGCAATGGACATTTAAATACTTGCCAGTTTTAATTGATTTTTCCTGTTCTAATGTTTTCGATACAATACTAAAGAGCTTTAACCTTTCAAACATTTACAAACAACAATTATTAGAATATTTAAAAAATTGGCCTTGAAAACATGAGGCCATAAAATTGCAATTCATTGCACTTTCTGTGTTTTAGTATAACTTCCAATTTTCTCTCTCTTTGCGTTAAGGGTTGTAAATTTTGTAAAGGGTGGGTTGATTTTGTAACCCTGTTACGAAATTGGTGGTAGAAATATTCAACCGTCGCCTAGTTCAAGTGCAAATATTTTCGTATTGACCGAGTAACTCTACTCTAGCAAGAAGGGAACAAGTGTTAAGGAACGAAATAAGAATTGCATTTACTTACCTTTTTTGTCACACGTGGAGATTCTTTCAGATCGTCCTTGTTCAACTGAAAGTGACAATCACGGCCGAAGGAAGCAGCCATATTGAATAACAACATGACGGAGCCGACCTACTTTTCGAAAGAGCGGATGAAGACGGATGTTTGTCGGACCGGGGAGGAGAGACGCGACCGAGATTACCGTAAGAGAACGCGGCCGATAAAACACTTGTGAAGCCTCGACGACCTGTGGGACAGAAAAGATGACAATTATCATATATTTACAAGGTAAAAGTAACATAGGATATGTATACTACTAAAATTTCAGATTGAATGCATAGATTTTGCATAACTCTACTCATACATCAAGATAATATTTATAATATTAATTCAAAATATTATAAGTTTCAAGTAACCAGTTTTATTACATATAGTGACTGACATATGAAAGTAATACATCAATAAATTTTCTGTTTTACTGACATTCTTCATGGTATAGACTTTATTGGAGCAGATGATAATTCTTCACCTTCTTAAAAATTATGTTTCTTTTAAAGAAAGTTCATATTTTATGAAGGAATTCAAATCTATAGGAATATTTTTGTATGTTATTTTTAGTCTAACTTTATGAAAAAAATTTCAGCCACTTACAAAATTAAGATTTAAATAACGCATTCAATTAAAATTCAATTTTGACTATCTCACTTCACTTTTTTTAAAAAAAAGGGAAATTGCAAAATTTATACAATATATATATATTTTTAATTTTATTGACTTCCAGTCTTGATATCTTGATAATTGAATGTGTACAATCCATAAATAATATGCTACTTAGTTCATGATTTAGCGTGCTACTGTAGTGCACATTTGGTAACATACGTTATTGTGTTTAGAATGCTCATTGAATGCAATTGTTTGTTGCAGATCCAATTTTATTATTAAAAGAGCTTAAATGTGGTATATTACCTAACTAAAACATTTTTATACTTTAAATTTTTGAAGCATAAACGCTAATTTTCATACTTTCAGCATGTTTGTAATTGTTGAATTATGGAAGAGTAACTTGCATAGAACTAGCAACTATTTATAAAAGATTACGCTGTACCGGATTAACAATACGGAACTTTGGTTCATCTTTACTTATCGCCAATAAGCAGCCACACAAATACAAATTTATGGAGTTGTATACTTGTTCCACATTCTAAAACTTGTTCTAAAATGGAAGAATATTTATTAAAAAAATATTTGGCCTACACTATACCAGCATCCCATATTAAACGTCCTTGTCACCACAAAATTTCTTCCTCCCTCAATATTTTACCCATTACAGAAAATTAAAATATACTATATTTGGTAGCCTTCACTGGCCGAATATTCGTATTAAATATTGTGAAGGTCACAGAAATTTTGAAATTATGAAAGAGGAAAACATGGGAGTCTAACGTGAATCTACAACTTTCCTTAAAGAATGGAATTTGGCCAACAAAATTTATTTCAAACTTAATACGTCCTCACTTTCCTGTTGTTGCAGTTCACTGCTCATTATTTGTATAGCAATTAAAGTATCTTACCATGTTAAGGGCTTTTAAATTAGTTTGTCTCTTGCCTTTCTTACTGCATCTGAATTTGTCTCGTATTTATGCTGAGTCGCTTTTGATAAAAAGCCCCTTCATTTTTAGAAGGTCTCTTAATATTTGGAAAGTGCAGTAGTTACAATTTCTTCTCCAGTTTATTTATTCATCTTCTACGTTTCAATAATAATTTAACTCCGAAGATTTACACGAAATGTCTTCTTCCTCATTTTTCGCATTCCAATATAAATTAATTTTAATTTTGCTCTCAAAGAAACTTCAGTTTATATATTATTATCACTCAGTTATTAAATTATTATATATTTCTGTAAACATCCTTAAATGGCGAGTGAATATAACATCAATAAAATATTTATGTAATTATAGTTTTTAAGTAATATATAGCGTCAGCTTCATTAAGTAAATTTATAGTTTTTATCATTAGTGATAATACACATAGAGTAAGCGTATATCAATCATCTAAAAGCCGTAATCATTTTATCCTTTAAGTGAGAGTACGACACTATTATTTTTAACTTTCAAAATGTCTTGGGTTTATATCATTTGTGAAAACAATAGACATTTGTTGAATGCATTGCCCCTGAAGTTTTATAAGACTTAATGCCTGGTGGAAAATAAAAATATCATTGCAATTTACTATTATGGCAAGTGACAGCGTAAACACAAACGGTAGGCCAAGATTAATAGCATAAGTATAAAACAGCTTCTAATAATTGTCGACTGATATCATCAAAACATTAATAAAACAAGCGCTGAATAAAATTTATGTACTTATAGTTGGAAGGTTGGAAGCACGACAGCTGTAAACGAATCAGCTGATTTGGGAACAAGGATCAGGTTAAACTCTCCACGGTTTGTTATTCTATCCGTAAGTGAAATATAAAAACAACATTCAAGGTTTTCGGTTTGCAATAAATTGAGAAAAAAGTTCTTCCTCTATTGTGATGGTATAAAGAAGGTCAAAGTTTAAAGAAGGGGGATATAAATAATTTCAATTATAAAATTCGCACCCCCAAATCATAAGCCTAATAAAGGAATGCAAAAAGAAGATTACGCAGTAAATTTTATATATCTCATTTCTTTACTGCAAGCAGTGAAATAGAATCTATTCAACTGTAAAAAATTGTATTAAGTAAATACTACAATATTAATATTACGCTGTATGTTAGGCAAACTTCTTGGTTTTTATTAATCATTACGATGCTATTTGTAAGCCTTCTTCCGAACCATTAATGAGTTAATACATTTGGTTAATACACTTTATCCTGCTGTTTCGAGTAATGTTCCTCAATTAATTAATGGTATTTTAAACTATCACTGGACGTAGGTGTATTTAAGTAAGCATTTGATTAGAATCAAATTGCTGAACTATTATTTCCTTCATGACTTTTGCTAAGAATATTCCTGCTGGATGAAGGTTTCTTAAACTTACCATAAATAATCTATAATTATTGTGCTAGACGCCATGTTGTAATATCAGAGACAATCCAAGATATGAAAGCAGTTTAGAATTTTTTGTATATGTAGATCCTACGTGTATATTAGTAGTAAAAAAATTTATGCTTTAAAGAAATTCCTTTACTCATTACATTACTTGATCATTATAAATACATTAGAGCAGACGAAAAAATATATTTAGGATTAGAAGTAATTAAACCTAATCGTAATATAGAAATATGTATTTGAATTGTAACTTAAAAACCTTCGAACGAACATTTTGTTGCTAGAGTTTAAAGATTACAAAGCATGTAAATTTTATAACAATTAAACACCTGCCTCACCATTAACACGGTGTTTCGCCTAGCTTACTCGTGTATTCTTTTTAATTATTTACTATGTTTTTTAATGATTTTCATACGAGTTATATCTGTTCACTGAAAATTTATTAGCTAGGCTTTTATTATTATTCCTAAATACAAATTGACTTTTAATTAAAGGAAAATCCTGGCGATAGATAGCCTAAATATAAATATCATTTCTAAGTTCAGTCGGAAGTGGTCCTAAACACACAAAATAATATAATTATTATTTAATGATTATGAACGTCTATCACCAACATCATCGTCGCCGCCGACATTGTCTTTCACCGGTAACACCACTTCTTCCTCATTAACAAAGGAAATATAATACATGTATTTAAGCGGCACTGTTGAGTCTATAGAATACACATTTCATAACCGGCATTAAGAGTGGAAAATCAAAATAAAACACCTCAGATTAAAAATACAACATTACCCGATCTTCCTGAATGATTTATTAACTATGATATCCAATACGAAGTATCTGAGGTAAGAGTTAGCACTACTGTTGCAATAAGGCATATTACAAACAAGTGACACGTCATATTGATTCGATTCCACCAACGACTCTGTATTTACAGCAATGTCTGCGAACAGTACCTTTAAATAATGTTGCCATATAATGCAGTGCGCATGGCCTAGGGCACAAAACTTCACAACATAAGTAAAAATTTCACTTCTATTAAGTAACATTTTATTTATTTTATTTCAGATATGACCACCACTTACTTTTGAAGCATAATCGACCATTGTAAATACAAAGAAGGTTCTAAAATTGTGCACACGCCATCACATTAAGCACCAGCACTTCTTGTTTCCTAGGGATGAACACCATACATTCAACTTCCTTCTTATAGACTTATAATTCACATATTTAATTGTGTTTGTGTTTGGATCGCAGCTTTAAAGTAGATCTAGAGAAAGGTGTGTTTTACACCGCACAAGAATGAGAGCAAGGGAATATTCTTTTTGATTTTGTGTAGTGCAAGTAAAAATTTGGTGTAGAGTTCTGCTGACGTTTCAACCCTGACCCTAAAATCACTTCTTTCACAAAGATCATATTCCATGAAATAAGATTTTTCTAAATCAGTGTTTATCTCAGCCGCGTCCATATTTGTTATAAACATAAATATTAGATTTTGCCTCTAACACAGACAGGCGGCAGACTAAGTAACAGTACTGAGACAAAGTGCACACACACCAGGCACCGCGTCAACACATCACGTATCGCCGCACAGAGTTGTGTAAGGACGACAAATTTCCAAAGACTTTCAGTGGTGATGGTCTCAGATGTGCTGGGGAGGCAGCTAACAAAAAAATTAAGAACTCCACGTTTTTCGCCATCTCAGGGAATAAAGTTCCTGCGTACCAGAAACCGTTACATGTTGCTTTACCTTTAGTGTTCACATAAAGTAACAGGAGGATGAGCAAGAACACCAGTAACGGTTGAAAACAAAAGAAATCTTTACAGCGAAGGAGAGATGATAGGCAGGCGGAAGGGCTTAAAGGCCCCTCTTGGTTAATGTTTCATCCTCTTCTTTTCAGGAGCGAATGAAAAATATTTTCTGGAAGAATATAAACGCAAACTGGTGGAGGAATTATGTTAGGCAGATGCAGAAGAGATAGTGATAGGTGAACACAGTGTGACGTAAGACGAAACCGCAAGCTTGTACCACTAGCATAGAGATGCTCCAAGCCTCTGACTGCGGGATGCAAGCCCATAAACCAAGCTTCCTCCGTTCGCTTGTCTCCTATCTTTAGTTATAGCCCCAACAAAACGGATGGTTGGAACACCAATCGAACATGTACAGAACTTTGCAAAACAGGAAGTAAAGAGAAAGAGAGATAGATAGAGAGAGAAAGTGTGTAAACTCACCTTGGCCTACATAAAAATATTGGGCTTTTTTTCTCTTTACAGCGATTGAAGTATATTGTTCATCTTACATTATAATCCCTTGTTTGTGAGACACCTTGTAGTTCTTTTACTATATTCTTACTATGATCGATTTCCTGATAAATCATATGCTACTCGGCGGTGGACGCTCTCAATACATTTACACACTAACAATATGTAAAATAAAAAGTTAAAATTTAATTATATCATTTAACGATAATTAATAAATAAACAACGATCCATCCAGCAACATTAAACACACACTTCTAATTCACAGTTGGTTCGTACCTAACAACGAGATCAGATTTTGATCCAAAACAGAATATAAATTACAAACTTTTCATATGTTTTAATGTTATACTACTTTTATCTGAGTTTTTCACGCCTCGCAATTACACCAACTATTACAAAATGCAAGCTGTTGTTTCTGCAGAAATGACATTCATAACAAAGTCCAAAAATTCAAAATTAAACAGTTTCATAGTTATAAGTATTTACAATTAAGAAGCTTCACCAAATAATGTTAACGCAGTCAAACGTTACTATTGTAAAAGAGGAAAAAAATTTTACAACTTTCGAAAAGTAACTTTTGTTTTAATGTTTACATTAAGGCGACTACTCTCAGAGTGTTAAATTTTTCCCCAAACGACTTTTTACAATATTGTCATAATGATATGTTTTAAGTTACAATAACCTACAAAATCCTTTTTAAGCTTTTCCAAGTTATGTTCTATTGCAGATTTCGAACAAAAATTCCAATTAATATGTAAATATGTTGAAGATCAATTCCCGAGGAAGAAATCTTTAAGACAATAAGCTTATTCCCAAGAATATTTTTCAACTTCAGTTACATCTGCCACTCATTTCCACGGCGCTGAAAATTAATTACACAGGAACAGAGATGTGTGGCTAAGGAATGGCGTTGTGTTATAAATGTTTCCATTCTAGCCCTAATGTGTAAGCTGCCATAACTTAATTTCTGAAATGGTAAGGATATGAGCTGCAATACCGGACAAACGCGGTGTGATATCCAGTGGGGAAGAAAATTTTCATTTTCTAAAAAGTCCAGACTTGCTCTGGGGACCACCCTGTCTCTTATTCAGTGCACAAAGACATGCTTTTTTTTTGCAGGTAAAGCTGCCGGGAATAAAGATGACCACACACCGCCATGTAATGATGAGTGTAGGAATGAAGGGAGTTATATTTCAAGTCCCTCATACGCCTTCATAGTGTTTGTTCTTACTCGTAAACTTCTTCTACATTTCGATTACAACAACAGAAATTGTTTATTTTATACAAAAAGAAAAGGATATTCCTTACGTTATAGGGCGTTCAGAATAAATAATATGATGTAACTAGCAAGTGGGCTTAAAAGGTTGAAGGGTACGCAAACACAGGGCACTTAAAAATGTTCCTAATTTGAGAGTAGATCTGTATTAAAATTATTTTAATATTAGGAAACTAAATGATATTTTTGAATGCTTTTTCTAGTTCCTTGTAAAGACGAAAATTGTGGTAAATTTTATTCAACATAGGCCTTCAATTTCCATAAGATGCAGAGACTTTCTTCCATGTCTGAGGATCAATTAGCTTCTGAAGAAGTACTTTGTTGAGTGGACTCAGGATTACGTAGTAACTATAATCACTTCCACTTTAGGTCATTAATGATTATAACTACACTTTTTTATATTTGCAGCTTCACCTTAGTTAATTTTCTTTTACAAAATTGCAAATACTCATCACATAAGGTAAGTATTAAGATATTCTTTCTGTAAATTAGATTGGAGTGCATTATTTGTCTAACACAAATATATGCTGGTAGAGATATGTATAGAATTTATTTCATAAAGAACAACTACATGTTTCGGCACTTTACATTGGCCATCTTCAGGTTGAGTGCCGAAACATGTAGTTGTTCTTTATGTAATAAATTCTATAAATATCTCTACCAACATATAGTTGTGTTAGACAAATACATACACTCCAATGTAGTTTAATTATAAACACAACGGGGATGACGAACCTTATGGTTATATTCTTACTGTAATTGCACAATTTGCAGGTGAATTTTACGATGGTATATTGAAATAAATTTGGAATTTTCAATTTATTTTGTTGTTTGACGAATTGTTTTATCACTTATTTTCATTTTTCCGTGCAAAAGTATGTATATATAAATGGTCAACTAATTGCACTTTTTATTATATTTTTTAATATATCACATATAGTATTTCACATATAATATTTTAAAACATATAATTTTTGGTTAAAATTCACTCATACATGTTTCGGTCGTATACGACCATCTTCAGGGAGTACTTAAAATGTTTCCTAAAAGTTGCTAAAAGTATTTATTATTTGTTGTGGCGGCATGTCTGCAATTGAAAAATATAATCATGTTGC
>Ga0123355_10008076_pt1 | contig 15876 bp, 6 predicted proteins | sample TergutEmb28metaG_3_FD_89872 | JGI IMG/M metagenome (GOLD analysis project Ga0123355, IMG submission 89872) | Embiratermes neotenicus P1 segment gut microbial communities from Petit-Saut dam, French Guiana - Emb289 P1 | ecosystem: Host-associated > Arthropoda: Insects > Digestive system > Gut ...
AGAAGTGGAAAAAAGACTAGAATCTATAGAAATTGATGGTATTTCAGATAGTGGATGTGTAGAGCAACTTATAGAAGAATCTTGGCTTAGTCCATTTCCACAAGCACAACTAACAGAACGCCCCGACAAAGCCGCGGCTTCTATATTGGAGGGAAGGGTTGCCATAATTGTTGATAATTCACCATTTGTAATGATTGTACCTGCCACACTTAATACATTTTTTCAGGCTTCTGAGGATTATTATAGCCGCTGGCAAGTTATGTCAATAACGCGTTTTATGCGATTTGTTGGTGCGTTTATGGCAATTTCATTACCAGCTCTTTATGTGGCAATAGCATTATTTCACCCCTCAATGATTCCTATTCTTATGGTTAATAGATTAGCAGAATCTAGTCAAGCAGTACCATTTCCAGCAGTTTTAGAAATTTTTTTGCTGGATGCGGCTTTTGAATTATTACGAGAGGCGGGCATACGCATTAGAAACGCCTCTGGCGGAACTATAGGTATTGTGGGGGGCTTAATTATTGGTCAGGCGGCGGTTGAAGCTGGGTTGGTTAGCCCAATTGTGGTTATTATTGTTGCCTTAACCAGTATTGCTACATTTTCTGTGCCAAATGTATCAATGGTTCATGGGTTTCGTTTGGTGCGTTATGGTTTGTTAATTTCTGCCGCTGTATTAGGATTTTTAGGATTATGGCTGGGGTTAATAATTGTATTTATTCATCTTGCATCACTAAAAAGTTATGGTTTTCCATATCTTATGCCTTTTGCTACTGCCGACTTAAATGGTTATCACGAGTTAAAAGACAGTATTTTCCGATTTCCATTGTTTAGCATGAAAAAACGTCCATTTTTTGCTCGTCCAGAGCAAAGCAAACGAATGAAGTAAGAATGAAGTAAGGAGGAGGAGTAAAACAACATGTCTGCAAATGAAAAAATAACATTAAGACAATTGCAAATTTTGATAATTTTGGGTGCTATGGGAACAGGTGTAATTGTACTTCCGCGTCGTGTTGCCGAATTTGCGGGGCAAGATGGTTGGATTATTGTACTTGGATTATTGCTGGTTGTTTTGGTTGTGGGTTTTTTGATAAGTTCTGCTATCAGTGCAATTTCCGCAAGCACCCCAAATTTATCACTTTTAGAGTCTTTAAAAATGTTACTCACGCGCCCAGTTGCATATATTGTTATTCTGGTGTTGTGGATTAAAATTGTGGTGTCGGCAGGGTTGGAACTTCGTGTATTTATGATTATTACCCAAGAAATACTTTTACCAAGAACACCAATGTTTGTAGTTAGTGCCTTTATGTTACTGGTTTGTGGTTATGCGGCGGCTAAAGGTATAGAAACACGCGCAAGGGTTGCAGAAGTTTTGTTAATATTAATGATTTTGCCATTTATTTTTCTTGTGGGTGTTGGATTTTGGACAAGCGATTTTTCCAATTTACAACCATCTTTTACTTCCACCCCAACAAGTATTTTTTGGGGTATTTTAAGATTAGGGTTTATTTTTACTGGTTTGGAATTGTTATTGATGGTTTCTCCATTTCTTACAACACATAACAAAGAACATGTATCTCTTTCTGGAGGAAGCCCCCATAAACATGAACTAAAAAAGGCGATATTAAGTGCGTTGTTGATAGCTGGGGTGGTAATTATGATTATTACACTTTTAACCCTTGCAGAGTTTGGTGTGGGTATCCTTGACCAAACTTTCCCTGTTTTGAGTATGATAGACATGCTAGGAATTCCAGGGGAATTTATTGAAAGACAAGGCGCATTAATGTTTAGTTTTTGGATTATCACAGCGTTTACTTTGGGTAATGCTATGTTGTTTTTTGGTGGGTTGTTGGTGAAGGATGTTTTCCGCTTTAATAAATTGGCAATAGGTGTGCTAGTTACCACTATTATTGTTTTTTTATTCACTTTAATGCCTCTTACAACGGGGCAAATATATCAGTGGTTAGATTATATATATATGACATCAGGTCTGTTTTTTATGGCAATTCTACCTGTATTTGTTATAGTCTCAGCAAAAATAAAAATGCGAAAAAATTCAACTAAACAGGATAAATTTGCTGGGAAAGGCGCGATACACCTTGTTATCTTATGCTTATGCTTATTTTTGCTAACATCTTGTTGGGATAATGTTGCAATAGAAAACCGAGATTTTGTTACAATTATTGGAATAGACAAAGCCAATGATGAAGATGAAAATAAAGAAAAAGGTTACACTGTCACTTTATCCATACCCAGTAAAAAAAATGACGATGAAGATAATGATAAAATAAAGTCTGCCACAGCAGAAACAATTACAGAAGCCATACAAAAGATAAACACAGACAACCTCCTATATTTTGGACATGCAAAACTTGTTGTTCTTGGAAATGAATTATTATCTGAAAAGGAATTAGTCGAAAATACACTAAATATGCTTAATAATCATCGTGAAATTGACCTTCGTATTTATGTATTAGCGTCGGATTCTACCGCCTCTGAAATTGTGGAAGCAAGAGTGCCTTATAATAAAATTCCTGGATGTTTTACTTTGGATTTTGAACGTTTTTACTCTACACTCAAATATAATAATGGTGCGTTAATTCCGCTTTTGAAGCTAAATGAAGATGAAGATGAGGATAGGGATAAAGAAGAAAACAAAAAAGAAAACAAAAAAGAAGATAAAGAGATACAGCCCGCTGGTGCTATGGTTATAAATGATTATAAACAAGTGGGGAAATTGGACACTGATGAATTACGTGGTTTCCTTTGGTGTGTTTCCAACAAAAACAAAGGAATAGTAGTAATTTCAGAGTCGCTAAAATTACCATTAACTGTAGAGAAACATGTTGTTCGCACGCAATTTACTGATGAGTTTGCTATAGTTAATATCAAAATTACTGGGCGAATAGAAGAATCCCCGTATAATCTTGGTAATATTACACCAGATATTCTTAATCAAATTCAACAAGACCTAGCCCTTCAAATAAAAGAAGAAGTACTTCACGCAACTACTATGTTACAGGATGAATTTAACTTAAATGGGTTGGATTATGCACCACGCTGGGAAGATTCTGATTCTATTAATCATCTTGAGGTTATACCAATTGTAACAGTAAAAGCCATGTTTTAAATAAAATAGTCGTGTCAATCATTTTCGATTGATACGACTATTTTAAAAAATACTATATATGGCGATTAATGCCTAAAATCATCTTCAATAAACTACCAAATGGACGTGGTAACTTGTACACTTTAAATTTCATATGGTATCACCTCTACAATAATCTATGAAACAGGGGTAAAAAATGTGACATTACCCATACAAACATGCAAATATAGAAGTTATCCCAACAATTTCTTTAATCCCAAACGCGCCCTTGATAATCTGGATTTTATAGTACCAATAGTAATACCCAGCGTGCTTGCTAATTCGTCATAACTAAGCCCTTGCATATCCCTAAGAATAATTATTATACGGTGGTCGTTAGGAAGTTTATTTATTGCTTGTGTAATTTCGCGAACACGTTCATTTGCGAAGGCATTTTCTTCCGCAGAGGGTGTTGTTGAAGTTTTAATGGTTTCATCAAGTTCTGTTGTGGTAACTCGACGTTTACGCACACCATCCAAGCATACACGAGCAGTTACAGTACATATCCATGCCTTTAAATTACCATCATCTTGCAAAACAACATTTGATAAACCATTATATATTTTTATTGACACTTCTTGACATGCATCAAGCGCGTCTTCATTATCGGAAAAATAACGACGGGCTACATGATAAATCAACCGTTCATATCTATATAAAATCTGCTCAAAAGCAGTATCTTCCCCTTGGGGTATTTCCAATTTTGCAGCAGCTAATAGCTCAATGTCTGTTCTATGACTTTGCATGGCATGTCCCTCTCTTGATATAGCTGTCCCCCCACTAATTTTCAAATTTCCAGATAAAACTTCATTGTAAAAAAAGAAAACCCAGAATACCGTTCCTATATTTTGACACCTAGCCTAAGGCTAGGGGGGTGTCCGCAACAAAACCGCCCGTTTTCCGCACATAAGGCGGCACAACGTTTAGTTTGTAATAATAGGACTCCCATTTTGCATCTGTAGGTTCAAAATAATAGGGTATCGAGCATTCCAGGCTCTGTGAATACATTATATAGTTTATTTCGAGCTTTCGCAAGTAAAAATATTAGGAAAAAAAAGCGGATATAATTGTGAAACGAAAGATTGTTTGATGTAGGGGACGCGCCCCAGCGCGTCCCGCAAAATGGAGGAGTGGGTGGGACGCACAGGGGTGCGTCCCCTACGGAAAATGTATCGTTTCACGAGTATATAATTAAACTCTGAGGAAACAATACTAGTGTAAAGATGTATAGAAATGTATAAAGATGTAAGATTTTGGAGGTTAAAAAATGAATATAAACTGTATAAACAAGTGTTTTCACCAACATAACGGAAAATGCACTTTAAGCCAAGTGCCATCTTATTCGCAATCTACTCAAGTCACCTATTCAACCAACGCCGAAATTGGTTGCCCATATTATTCCAGCAAAACCGACTATCCAAATATTATTGCTTAACATTTATAATGAATGTTTGCCACGGGACGCGCAGGGGCGCGTCCCCTACATTACGCAATATAAAAGTACGTCATGAATACCTCAATGATACCATTATATAATGCCTCTGCCAATAGCCATTGATATGCCACATCTCTAAGAAGTTCCGCATCATAAATATTGCTTAAAAAGCCTAATTCAACCAGTGCAGACGGCATTACAGAGTCACGATTAACAACCATATTATCCCTTATACGAATTCCACGGTCGTTTGCACCTGTATGTCTTATCAAATTACGTTGTATAATAGTGGAAAGTTGTTGGCTACTTAAATTGTGATTTCCTTCAAGTTCCAATTCACCAATCGTATACCAAGTTTCAATACCTCGTGCACTACGATTGTGGGCAGCATTGATGTGGATAGATATAAATATATCTGCACCAATGCTGTTTGCAATTTCGGCGCGTGCTTCACGTGATAGGTTGTAGTCGCCATAACGTGTTGAATACACCCTAACAAATGGGTTATTCTGTAATAATTGCATTAATTTCATTGAAATATCAAATACTAAATGTTTTTCAATCATACCAAAATGTATTGCCCCGGGGTCTCCACCGCCATGCCCTGGGTCAATTACAAGTATAATCGGCTCAAAAAGAGGAATAGGGCGCACAAGTGTTAATATTGCATAACTATCCCCATGCACTAAACTATATTCTGGCAAAGTTTGCCCCAAATAGATATTTATATAAGCAGAACCATCATCACGTTGCCCTGTTACATATCTTGTACCAAAGTTTCCGCCAAGAAAAAAGCCATTTCCAGCAACCATTGCAGTGTCGCCCAAATTTAAAGTCATGTAATATGGGAAACCTTCACTACAAATGTTTACTTCAGACATTACAGTGCCTTGTATTGTCATTGAATCATAATCTTGTTCAATAGTTGTAAAAATACGGGTGATTGTATTTGGTGCAAACGACACAATTAAACGTGTTCTATCTGCCGAAAGTGAAATACTATAGTTTTGGTTATCATCTACCAAATCAAAAACCACTCGCGTAATATCAGGCTGAAATGATATTACGTCAACCCCTTTAATTGGCAAATCGTCAATATATTGTATATATTCTGATTCTGTAACGGCATTAAAAATATCTACAACCAGCCTGTTATCGTAAAATAAAAAATGTGAAACTTCTGAAATAAACGATGATGCCATAATTACATAAGTTGCGGAGTTTGTTTCATTTGGGGTTAAAATTTGTGTAATGGTAGTTTGTGGGTGTTGCATTGTGGTTATTTGTATTGGGGATATATCATTGTCGTGTGTGGCGAAAGTTATTACACTGCCTGGAGGGGGTAAGTCAATTTCATCAACTTCTTCAATGCTTTCACTTTCTTCAAGTTCTTCAATAATATTAAGGTTAGTTGTGTCCGCATTTAGTGTATGTAATCGTGCGGAAAACACCAAAAATAAAATAAGGAATAAAAAAGTGGCATAGCCACTTTTCGGGGGCTTGGGGGCAGCGCCCCCATTGGGCGACGGAAATTGCGAAAGCAATTTCCTAGCAAATAAAATAATACGTTTCATTTGTAAAAAACTCCTTTATTCTTTAATATACATTTTTATACAACAAAATATGTCTCATTATACAATTAATTTTCTATTAATGCAAATGTAACAAATAGTAATGAAAAGGCAATAAAAAACACACGAAAACCCTTTGATTTTCGTGTGTTTTGCGGTTTTTGTGGTTAATATTATTGTAATATATAGTTAATATATACAACTTGATTTTCAGCATCCCATGTTACAGTTATTAGGAAAATTTCTTCAATGTAAGCAATTGGTACAAAAGTTCTACCATTAATTATTGTGGGCATACCAAAATTATTCACAAGTGGCATATCAACATAAAACATAACCATCATGTCATCATACAACATCATCACAGAGCGGCTTTCTTCATTCCAAATAACACTTGCGCCCAAACCCTCTGCAACAAGACGTAACGGCAACATTATGGCAGGTGGATTAATTGATGTGTCTACAAATGGAGCAGCTTCACTAATGCTTGAATAACCACGCACATGATAGGTGTTGTTTCCCATTTGAAACCTTAATAATGGTCGTCTTATTACTACACCAAAGTAACCACCTGTTTCTGCAATAAACCCAAAGAATTCGTTATCTAAACTTACAAGCCCACCCAAGAAGGTATATTCGCCTGTTTCTGGATTAAATAAAAATCCTGTAAGGTTCGCCTGTTGTGATATGGTAAGATTCCAATCTAGTATATCTGCTGTAATAACTGTTAGGTATTCGTCTATATTATAACCATTATAGTTAATGGAGATGTGGGCAAGTTCTGCTAACAGTATGGCATTAATTGGGTCAATTGATACCATTCTTTCAACAAAATCATTAAATACCCCTGTATCAAGGGTACGGTTGGTTAATACCACCTCAAAAGGAGAATCTTCATCATAAACGAATACATGGAAGCGGTTGTCTTCTCTGTCTTCTGCTGGTATATAAGGCAGTTGTGGAAGTGATGGTATTAAAGTATCCCTATCTGCAATGTTTTCTTCGCCTTCGTCTTCAACGTTTTCGTCACCTTCATTACTTGGTGGTAGGGTTGGAGGTGGTTGAGGTGAAGGAGTTTGCCATTCGTCATCACTTGGCAAGAGTTCAATGTTTATAGTGGCTGTACCATAAAAATCAGGGTCAAACACAGACCTTGCAATGACTGTTATTGTTGTCACTTGTTGGTTGTGCCTATGCGCAACTGTAAGCAACCCTGTAGAAGAGATTGTTGTACCCTCTGCAATATTTTCACCTTGAATATACCATGTTACAGCATTAGGGGGATTGTGTTCACCCAACACTGTGGCAACCATTTGTATTGAACGGCTTGTGGATACTCTTGCCACATCAGGAGTTATTGTTACCCCTGTAACAGTAGGGTCTGGAGTTGGTTGAGGTTCTTCAAGCACTGGCAAAGAATAACTGATTAAATCGTTATATACATTTGCAATGCGGTTTATTCTACCTTCTCCGCCTGCGCCGTCCATGTTTGTAACTGCACTACGCAAGCGAATAATATGCATAGTTAATTCTTCATGAACGGGGGCAAAATTGTTAAAGTTTACAGTTAAAACAGTGTTTGTTGCATTCCAGTTTAAAACAAAGTTTGTGGAGAAATTAAACCCAATACCAAAATCACGCGGATTTATAGGTTCGCTAAAGGTAATTACCCAAGAATCCAGACGCGTAAAATTACCATTGGCATCACGTACACCCACATGTTCATGTGTTAGTTCAGGGTCAAATGTGGTTGTACGAGTTGGCGCAAAACCAGCCCCGGCGGGTGTTGGTACACCCCAGCCAGAATTACCAGCAGGTTGGAAATGTGGATATGGTCCAATATGCTGAACTTCTGGGCTTGCCATCCAAATTACAGTATACTGATTATTAGCACCACTGTCTGTATTAAGGTTGTGCAGATTCTCTTGTAAGTTCATTATAAAATTAAAACCTGGTACAGCTTCAAAGCGTAAATTACTTAAAGTGTACCAACGAGTATCACCAGAACCTGGGATATTAGGAACACGAACACCAAAAGGAGTCACCCAAGTATCCCCTACACCTTGGTTTGAATTGGTTACAAGGTTTGTAACTGTAGAGCCATTTGTTGTAGTAACATTTAAGGCATCCATATCAATTCTACTACCAAAACCAAAATGAACATGTCCACCTGTGTTATCACTTGTGGATGAACTACGTACAGCAGAGCGTACATCTATTGCTTGGAAAAATACAGACCTGTCTTGTTGAGGCCCACGAGTTCTAAGTTCAAAACGTCCAATTTCTACTTCTTCTGCTGTTAAATTAAACGTAGCAACCCCACCAGAAGCGGCGGCTGTCCATCGTCCAAGTTCTACAGGAGGATTGTTAGCGCCCCATAATAAATTGCCGTCGCCATGAGACCATAAAATAAGGTCTACAGTAGGGGCATTGGTGTGGGCAACTATTGTTGCAGGCAAACCTTGTGACACGTATTGATTGTTTGTCCAAAGTGAGTGCACACCAGGGCGCGTCCAAGGCATAAAGAAAGAATCAACTTCAACGGGGCTACGTCCAAGTGCCGCAAGACCACCATTCCAAAGACCAGGCAAGGCAGCACTAAGAACATTTGGTACATAAACCTGATTATTTTGCCTTCTGCCATTATTTCCAAATTGATAATCTAAAATGGCAAAAATAACAGGGAAATCGGAATCATGAATGGCATGACCGCTATTTTTCATAAAGAAAATCATATGGTCTTCATAACCTAGGAATGCAAACACTTCTTCGGCGGCGGCGGCAACGGTACGTGCCATAGTCCAGCCTGTCCATGTTCCAAAGTTGTGAGTTTCAAGGCTTAAAAATGCACGCCCTGGAGCATTTGTTTGATTTTCAAAACCAACTACTGTACCAGCTTGTAAAGCGGCTACTAAATGCATATCAAAAGGTGTTAACCAAGTGCTTTCTGCATATGGTTGATTACCCCATAACAAACCAAGTACAGGACCTTGCGCCCTACGTCCAGCGTTACCTGTTCTTGGGGTTTCATGACGATTGTGGGCACGAACAATACCATCATGCCAATAATGTTGCAGTCTGCCAGCATGAGAGCCGCGGAATGGTGCCATACCACCATCACCACCGGATTCATGTGGTACAACCAACGCTACACGGTCATCCATAACACCCGCAAAAAGAGCGCGTTTGCCTTGGAATGAATTGCCGATGGTAACAGACATATTAGGATTAACGCGCCATTCGTTTTGCATAATTTCAAGCGCGTCCAAAAATCTTGATACGTTCCATGCATGTATCATCATTGCCCCAGTGTTATATTCTGTAACATTAGGATTTTGAGGGAACAGTGACATATACATACCATGATATGGTCCAGCCCACATACTTCCAGCAGTTGCGCCGTGAGGTCTTGCATCAGAAGGACCAGGAACTGTTGCTACAGCTATACCTCTTGAAAGTGCAATTTCCCTTTGAATTGGCGACATAGAATGACCTGTGCCAATAATTATCGGACCACCACTGTCAAAGAAACCATTGGCAATAAGTTGGGCTTCTGTTGGAAACCATACACCAGTAGCAATATCAGCAGTTGCAGTAACAGGCGTACCATCCAAACGGTATTCATTAACTGTAATGTTAATAACATTTGCTTCTGTTCCGCGAACAATAGTACTTGTGTTTACGTCTACATTTGCAGCCGTTGTTTGCCACATATAACCAGCATAATAATACATAATTAAATCGCGTATTTCTGCACGGCGGTCATCCCAATCTTGTGGAGTAACAACTCTATTGGGTGTTACTTCACCATAACCACCAGATTGCCCATCCGTTGTAACAAAAAACTGGAATGGGTCGTTTAACATTTCTGATACAGGCATACGATTCCTAAAATTAGGGTCATGTACCCACGGGAAATAGTCACGTAATGGCGCGTTTGGCATAAATACACTATCTTGATGGTAAATCATTACTGCAACGGGGTCTGGGTTAATATCTGGGTCGTCTATAGTGATTCCTACATAACCCCATCTAGTAGAGTTACCAATGTGTAGAATATATTCACTAGCTGTTACTTGAGTAAGGTATGGTGCTACTAAAACTGCTTCCGTGGCACGTGGGTTAAATGTAATGTCAGCAATAGCCAAAGTTACATCACGGAAAAAGTCTAAAGTAATTTGTGTAGTGGTGGTAACACCCGCTTCTCCATTAACAGTTAATGTAAAATTGGCGGGGCGAATTTCTGTGCGAGTAATTATTATGTCGTCAACAACAAAGGACATTGTAACATTACTAGCCGCCCCAGGGGTTTGAATTCTCATATCTTGCCCTTGTAAGTTATCTTGTTCTGGATAGAACTCCCAATTGATTGTAAAATCTGGGCTTGTATCAGATACAGTAACTTGGGTGGAAAGATTATTCCAAGGACCTTCACTTTGTCTTAGTACTATAGGACCAGAAATAGTACCTGTGCCAACAACTACAGCACGTCCTATAATAGTAATCTCATAAGTATTACCAGGAGATAAACCAGTAGCATCCAACGCGGCGCGGGAAATTTGCAACCCATGCCAATCTGCGCTTCTGCCTGAAACTTGAATAGACCTAGCACCGGCAATTGTTGGATGGTCAACAATTGTAGTTATTGTTGGTCCAGATGGTGACAGTATTGGAGTTCCAGCTAAGGCATTATCTCCAAGGGGAAGACCTTGAATGTAAAGGTCATCAGCCATTGACCATAATATACCTAATCCTGTTAAAGATAATGGTTCAATTCCTATTCCTATCGCTGGAGGAGTTGTAGAATCAACTTCAATTTCAGGTATTTCAGGGATATCAGGGATATTTGTCAATTCATCATAACCTTCTGACTCTGATTCTGGTTCTAATTCTGGTTCATAATCTTCAGAGTCTCCAAGTTCAAATGTTTCTTCCATAGTAGGTACATCATAACTTTCTGCCAAAACAGGGGTAAGCATACCAAAGGCTAAAATTATAGCCAAATAAAATGCTATAAGACGTTTTACGCTTATTTTTTTCATGCGTAACCTCGTTCCTTTCATTAATCGTTAATCATTAAAGACTAGAACATATACTTCATTGCTTTCTGTTCTCTTATGATTCATTAATTAAGTACAATGGGTTCACCCCTATCATCCAATATAGTGTTAGCTTTTTTGTGAATATGCACAAACATAATCAAAAAGCCGTTTAAGTAATTGTTATAAATTATAATCTAACTAACACTATTTAACATGGACTAGTGAAATATTATTTGTAATATAGCAATTCCATATGTACAACTTGTTTCCCTCTTTTTTTATAGACATGATAATTTGACGCGTGATGTGGCATATAGTATTTTATAGAATTTATTGAGGGGAAACAAGATGAAGCGACTTACATTATATACATGCAGTCATAAAGAAGGATTACAAAAATTTGCAAAACAAGCCTCTGAAATAGCTCATATAAATTGGGCAAGGTGGCGTGAGAATAAAAAAGATAATAAAACTGAAACCAAAATTAAAACAAAAGAGAAAAGACTATTTGCGTTAAATATTTCTTGGGATAGGGCAGAAAATGATAAACTAGCAGAGTTGTTAATGACATTTTTAGAAGAAATAGCCCTATCCGCAAACCCAATTTACTGCCATTCCCCTAAACTTATGGAACTGGCGCGAAACTTGCGATACACTGATTTACATAGAGTTCATGACAGAGAAAAAAGACAGCTTAAAACATTTTTAAAGTATAACAAAGTACTGCACCTAGAAGGTTATGCAACTTTTCGCATGGAAGAGTACCGTAATAAATTAGACATGATTACATATGGGTTGATTAAAAAGTTAAACCTTTATTCTTTGGAATCTTTAGAGTAAGAGTAGTTATAACGTTGAAACAACTCTGTGAGATATGCCAACCCTTTTGCATATTCAGGTAATAACATGTTTTCTGTGTAGCGGAAACTCCACCAACCTTGTGGATTACCAGGTAAGTTCATTCTGTCTTGTGCTGGGAGATTCATTACATCTTGAATAGGTGTAATTGCTATTACGGCATTTGAAGCCATTGCCATTCTAATTAAATCCCATGACACATTATCACCAGAAATGTTCATATATCGCCTTAAATAATCTTTTTCATTATCTGATGCCTCAAGATACCAGCCAACAGTTGTATTATTGTCGTGTGTTCCAGTGTAGACGATATTTAAACTGCTTTCAAAGTTGTGGGGGGTGTGGATACTTACAGAGTTTGGAGAAAATCCAAATTGCAAAACACGCATACCAGGCAGTTTTAAGTTGTTGCGTAATTCATGCACTTCTGGGGTTATATCGCCTAAATCTTCTGCAATAATGGGTAAATCACTATTTTGTTTTGTTGCCCTTTTTAATGCGTCAAATACTTCTGTGCCTGGACCTTTAAGCCATTCGCCTTTAACTGCTGTTTTTTCTCCATAGGGAACAGACCAATACGACTCAAAACCACGGAAATGGTCTATACGCACAATGTCTACCATATCAAGCACAGCGGTTATACGCCTACACCACCACATATAATTAGTATCTCTGTGAGCTTGCCATTTGTAGAGGGGATTGCCCCAAAGTTGCCCTGTTTCGCTAAAATAATCTGGTGGAACTCCAGCAACATTTGTAGGGTGTCCATTAGTATCAAGCTCGTAAAGTTCAGGAGAAGCCCACACATCGGCAGAATCTTCGGCAACAAATATTGGGATATCTCCAATTATTTGTATGCCATTTTTGTTTGCATATTTTTTTAATTTTTTCCATTGGCGGAAAAATTCATATTGAATAAATTTACAAAAATTAATAGTGTCGGCTAATTCTCTACGAATTTCATTAAGGGCTGATTTTTCTCTTTTGGCTAATGATGGTGTCCATTTATGCCATTCTCTACCACCAAAATAGTCTTTTAATGCGTAAAACAATGCATAATCGTCTAACCATTCTTTTTGCAATTCAGAAAATTTTGCCACGTCTTTTTTTTGTTCTTTTGTGCCATTTTGTTTATAACCTTTATATGCCTCTTTTAGTAGTTTCATCTTATATTTAATTGCCTCACCAAATTCAATTCTACGTGGGTTAAATTTGGGAATAGACTCTAAACTTTTGGCAGTAAGCCAACCTTGCTTTTTTAGCTCTTCTGGGCTAATTAAATAATGATTACCCGCAAATGTTGAAAAACTTTGATAGGGGGAATCACCGTATCCTGTTGGACCAAGAGGTAACACTTGCCATAATGTTTGTTTTGCGACTTTTAAAAAGTCTATAAAGGCATATGCGCCCGCGCCCAAATCACCCATTCCGTAAGGGCTTGGGAATGATGTTGGGTGGGCTAAAATGCCACTTGCTCTGGTGTCAAACATAGTATTTTATTACTCCTTTCCATTTTCCATTTTAATTTTGTTTAATATATAGTGAATTCAATTGAGAATGGGCGTGCTTGCACGCAACCATTTTCAATTGAAATGAACGCCCCAACACCGACTGTAGCGTAGCGAAAGGAGGTGGGGGAACTTTGCGTAGCAAAGCTAAATTCAATCGTTTTTGATTGAATTTAATATATGATAAAATTCTGCCTCCAACTTTGCCAAATCTTCATCAAGAGGGGGCTGTGACTTGGATAATGAAGTTTCTACAACTTGTGCAAGGTCAACAAGAGTCAACTCCCTAATTAGCCCCGCAACACCTTTAAGATTGTGTGTTAGCCTGTGGGCGGTGGGGATATCATTTTCTTGTAATGCAATATTAATATCTGTTATAGCAGAATGATATGTTTGTGCAAAATCTGGACGTAACTCAATTGCCATTTTTTCCAAATACTCTTCCATTTCATTGTTTTCTTTGGGAGATGGCTTTGAAGAAGTATTTTCAATTCCAACTTCAATTGAATTTTGATTTTGATTTTGATTTTGATTTTGTTCCAATGGGGTAATCCTATTGGTTATATTTTCGTTATCAATGGGGATATAGTCCGTAACAGTAACCTCATTTTGAGATTGGAATTGGGATTGAGATGTTGCATTTTTATTTTTTAAATGTTTTTCTTTAACATATTTAATTAACATGGAATTTAGGTGGCTTGTATTTATTGGTTTTGAAATAAATCCATCAAAACCATAAGCCGCAAATTCTTGTGCTTTACCAATTAATGCATGGGCTGTTAGAGCAATAACTGGGTGGAAATAACCCATTTCGCGCAAGATGTAGGTGGCTTCTTTTCCACTCATTTCGGGCATCATGTAATCCATAAAAATAATATCGTAAATATTACCTTCTCTAATCTTTGTAATGGCGGCTTTTCCACTATTACATGTGGTTACTTGTAGCCCATAAAATTGTAAAAGCCCAGTTGCTACATACAAGTTTGCTTCTGTGTCATCCACAACCAAAATATTACCATAAGGCATAGGCTCTGGAATAAAATTAAATTTTTTGCCTGAAGATTTTGTTCCAACTTTTAAGGAACAAAGGCGTTGGATATCTTCACTACTTAAAACCTCTGTGCCCAATACTTCTTGAGGAATAGTTACAGTAACTTTTGTGCCAAACCCTTCCTTACTTTCTATAGTTATATCACCCTCCATCATCTGGATTAGTGAATAAACTATAGGCATACCCAACCCCGTGCCGGACGTGTCTGGAACATTGTTTATATGAAACCTTGCATATTCGTCATACAATGCATTTAATTGCTCTTTAGACATACCTAATCCTGTATCCTGTACAGATATTTTCAGGGTTGTTTTACCATCAATAACTTCACTATATTTTAACGCTAAATGAACACTGCCACTACTTGTATATTTAAAACCATTTGATAGCAGATTATTCATAATTTGTTTAAGACGTAATGAATCTCCTTTAAATGTCGCAGGCATATTCTCTTCAATAGACATTTTAAATTCAACAGGTTTTTTGCCCATATAAATCACATTAAGGTTAGTAACGTCCATAATTAAACTTGCTATTTCATACTTTTCTGAAACTAGGGACATTTTACCCGCTTCAATTTTTGATAAATCTAAAATGTCATTAACAAGACCCAACAATACCCCAGCAGAATTGTTAATTTTTGCAAAAGATTCTTCTATGCTGGGTTCAAGGTTGCCAGTACGTAACCTTACTTCTGAAATTCCTAATACAACAGAAATGGGTGTACGTATTTCGTGACTCATTCGCGCCAAGAACCTACTTTTGGCGCGACTATTTTCTTGCGCTTCTTCTAATTTCCGTCGTCCTTCAATCATTTCGTTAAGAATTCGCAAGTCAAAAATATATGTTGCTATTATAAATTTACCTTGCATTGCAAATTTTACAAAAGAAATACTAGCGGGAAGCACTTCTCCATTGGATTTTTGCAAATCCCATTCAAAGCGGTCTCCACCTACATCCATGGCATGTTCAAATTTTTTCTTAAACTCGTCTAAGTTTAGTATTACTTTATCAAAACTTAAAAGCGCCTCATTCTTTTCGCTAAAGTCAAATAATAACAATGTTTCGCGATTACAGTCTACCGCTTCAAAGTCTTGGTTAATTAAGAAACATGCAACAGGTGTACCATCAAGCATTAGCTTTAATCTTTCTTCTGCTTCATGCATGATTTTTAAAGTTTTCTTTAAATTGGTAACATCGTTGGCATAAGTAACCACTACAGGTCCATCGTTAAACTCAACACGAATTCCTACCATTTCTAAA
>Ga0123355_10008077_pt1 | contig 15876 bp, 11 predicted proteins | sample TergutEmb28metaG_3_FD_89872 | JGI IMG/M metagenome (GOLD analysis project Ga0123355, IMG submission 89872) | Embiratermes neotenicus P1 segment gut microbial communities from Petit-Saut dam, French Guiana - Emb289 P1 | ecosystem: Host-associated > Arthropoda: Insects > Digestive system > Gut ...
CAAAGGTTGGCGTCCATTTTTTGAAGTCCGATAATTCTGCGGAAACACTAACTTTTTTCGTAAATTACCTCAACGCCAATAAAATTTCAGCAAAAGATGTAAAAGGTTCGATTAATTTCGACTTTTTGGGCGATATGCTAAAAAATGGCGGTTGTAGCTGTGATTCACAAGAAAAATGTGTTCAAACAACCGTAGAACTTTTCAATAAATTTGCAAAAGAACTGCCGAATTTTCGCTTGTTGTCCGTCAATGCAGATTTATTGCATAACGCCGGTGCTACTGCCGTCCAAGAATTGGGCTACGCCTTGAATTGGGCGAACGAATACCTGATCTTACTCACAGAAGCAGGTTTGGATGTAAATACGATCGCTGAGAAAATGACTTTGAATGTTGCCGTTGGCTCGAATTATTTTATGGAAATCGCCAAAATCCGTGCAGCACGCATGCTTTGGGCGAATATGCTAAAGGCTCACAATGCAACACACACACAAGTTTTTGTTCACGCTTCAACGTCAAAATGGAACAAATCCATTTATGATCCGAATGTGAATATGCTCAGAACGACCACGGAATCCATGTCTGCCTCACTTGGCGGAGCAGATTCGATTCATGTGGATGCATACGATGACACTTATAAATGTGCTGACGAATTTTCTGCACGTATCGCAAGAAATCAACAAATTATCTTGAAAGAAGAGTCGTATTTTGACAAAATTGTTGATCCTTCCGGAGGTTCGTACTATATTGAGAATTTGACGGATTCCCTTGCTCAACACGCTTGGAAATTATTCCAAGATACTGAGGAGGCAGGCGGTTTTACAGCGACTTTCAAAGCAGGCACCATCCAAGATGCCATCGCAAAAACTGCACAACAGCGTGATTTGGATATTGCCAACCGCAAAACCATTATTTTGGGAACCAACCAATTTCCAAACCAGCACGAAACCATGCTGGATAAAATCGAACCGGAATGCAGCATGAACTGCAGTTGCGCACCTGCAGGCGAATACAAAAAACTTCATTTGTATCGTGGTGCTGAAGCATTCGAAGAGTTGCGCTTGGCAACCGAAAAGGCCGTAAAATCCGGAAAGAAAAAACCGATCGTATTTTTGTTGACGTACGGAAATCTTGCGATGCGTAAGGCTCGTGCCGGATTTGCCTTGAACTTTTTCGGCTGTGCCGGTTACGAAATTATTGATAATGCCGGATTTAAAACGCCCGAAGAAGGTGCAAGTGCCGCACTTTCGGCGAAAGCAGATATCGTTGTCTTGTGTAGTTCGGACGATGAATATCCGGAGTTGGTAAACGGCGTTTGTGCTGTACTTAAAGGAAAAACAAGCATCGCTTTAGCCGGACATCCGGGCGATAATCTCGAAACATTCAAAACAGCCGGAGTTAGCGAATTTATCCACGTTCGTTCGAACTTGATCGAAACGTTGACTGCCTATCAAAAGCAATTGGGAATCCAGTAAAGCACAACCCAAAAAAAGGCGCAGACTTGTACTCTGCGCTTTTTTTTAGCCTATTGAAAATAAACAAAAAAAATGCGGTAAAAAACCGCATTTTAACATTTTTTGTGCCCGGAACAAGATTCGAACTTGCACACCGTAACCGGCGCCACCCCCTCAAAGTGGTATGTCTACCAATTCCACCATCCGGGCATTTTTTCAAAAAATAGGACTGCAAAGTTACGAAAAAAAAATGAAATTTGCAAAAAAACAGCGTAATTAACTTTGGATTGTTGAAAATTATTCGGGAACTCTATACAAATATCGGTTACAAACAACTAACTTTGCAGTATCATTTCTTAAAAATCGCTTTATTATGTCGAAATCTTTACTGCAGACACGTATCGTTGATAAACTTGAAGTCATCATGACCCAAGTGGATACCATGAATAAATTCGGAAAAAACATTCCGTTGCTCCATTTAGATGTTTTGAAATCGAATATTTGTACCTTGTACGAACAGATTTGTGAATTGGAGCGTGGACAAAAGTATCCAACAGATACACAAAAAACAGCAAATAGCCTTTTCAATGAGCTCGAAGAGACTATCGCTTCAAAATATGAAGAAGAGCATGTTGTTGAAGTAAAAGAAGAGGTTGTTGCAGAAACTATCACCGAAACGATTGCAGAAACACCGATTTCAACTATTGCAGAAGCACCTTTGTTGACAATCGAAGAAACATTTGAGGAAACTATTTTTGATGAAAAATACGAAGAAGAGCCTGTGGTTCAAAATTCCATTCCGGATATTTTTTCGTCGTTGCAAACCATTGTAGATCGCTATAAAACACCCGACTCTTCGTTGAATGAGGCAATGGCTATCTCCAATTCTTCAACTGTTAATACGGCTGTGAAGCAAGTTCGAGATTTAAAATCGGCTATCGGTATCAATGAAAAATTTTTGTTTATCAACGATCTTTTCAAAGGCAACATGAAAGAATACACTGATACAATCGTAATGTTGAGTGATGTCGAAACTTTGGACGCTGTACACGAAATTTTAGCACCGGTTAAAAGTAAATATGGGTGGCATGACGATTCCGCTGCTTATGTTACGTTGATTGATTTCCTGCAACGCAGATTTGTTTAAAATGTCCCGCGTCGGACTTTATTTTGGCTCATTCAATCCCGTTCACAACGGGCACTTGGCGATTGCCGAATATATGCTCGAACATGCACCGATTGATAAACTATGGTTTGTTTTGTCGCCACAAAATCCGTTGAAAAGTCCCGATGATTTGTGGTCGAACGAGAAGCGTTTTGAACTTCTAAGATCCGCTATTGACGAAAAATACAGAATGTCGATTTGTACAGTTGAATGGGATATGCCCAAGCCGTCTTTTACGATTGACACACTCGAAAAGTTGTCGGAATTATACCCAAGCACAGAATTTTCAATCCTTATGGGGGCCGATAATTTGGAAAAGATCGAGCAATGGAAATCGTTTGAAACGATTTTGAATACTTACAAAATTTTTGTGTACCCACGTCCGAACGTTGTGGAAAATTCGTATTTTCAGCATCCAAACGTAACGGTTTTTGATGCGCCGTTGTTGGATATTTCTTCTACGCAAATTCGTTCGGAAGTCCAGTAAACGCTTGGTACACTTCGCTAAGCATATCTATTACCTTTGTAACACAAAACAAGTTAAAAAAGCAACAATATGTCAGTAGAAAATAAATCAGAAAGTAATTTCGACCACTTAAAGTCAAAAATACGAGACTTATACATCCCGCTACCGAATTTTAAATATTTTCACAAGCCTTCTTCAGAAGAAGAAGTCTTTGAAAATTTTATTGGTCGTGAGGAGGATTGCGAACAATTGGAGGAATGGTTAACAAATGGCGACTCCGGAACATATTTGGTCACTGGGTATCGTGGTATGGGAAAAACTAGTCTTGTTGGGAAGGTTTTGAATAAAATTACTAGCCAGCTTAGATGCTCTCGAGGGCTTACATTTTTGTGTGTACTTCTTATTTTGATTTTTGTTAGTGGTCTTTTTGTGCTTTCATTATCTGAACAACTTCACTGGTTTTTCATATTGTGGGTTGGTCTTTCTGCAATATTTATTCTGCTACCTCTTCTTTTTACTTGGCAAGACAGTGATGCAAAGAGAGAGAAAAAACAAAAGGAAGAGCTAAAGGATAAAGAAATCGAAAAAAAACATTACAACAAGCACAAGATTTGGTTTGATAAAATTTTTGACTTAAACAATAGTACTACTAAAGCGAATAAGCATAATTTAGTAGTTAAGATAAATTTGGGACATGAAAACTTAAAAGAAAAAGACATTCTAAGCCTTGTTGCAAAAAGAATATATGATAAATATGAAGAGTATTTGAGTGATTTCTACACAAACTGGGCTAGACTTTTTCTAATAAATATTGCTTTTTTTGCATGCGCTATTCTTGCTGTAAGATTCTTGGCAGAGATAAATATAACTGGGATTATTACTGACAACATTCGATGGCCCAAAAGTGACTTATTGACAATCATTAAAAACCTTGTTAAAAGACTCACTTGTAGCGATCCAGCGATATTATTTCTTGCTCCAAGAATAATTACCAAAATTGTTTTGTGTATTGCATTTTACTTTATCGTAAGAAGGTTCTTCTATTTTGCTGTATCTAAAATACCAACCCTTGAAAAACAATTATCATCAAAAATGGTTTTGGAAGATTTAAGATCCTTAATTGATAGAATAGATGCCGCTGTAACAGAACGCTCTGAGCAAAAAGGTGGCACCTCTTCTTTCCTTAGTTTCAATTTTTCACGCAAAAAAGATAAGGCATACCCCTTGGCTTCAACTCGTGAAATTGAAGATCAACTAATACAAATTTTGGATAAGATACAGAAAACTCGTGGTTTATGGAAAGGCTTAAAGGAAACTTTAAAAAAGAGCAAGGCAGACAAGGGGGAACAGATTGATAGACCTTTAAAATTTATTATAGTCTTCGACGAACTAGACAAAATTGACCCCGTTTATAACCATATTACCAAGGCTGAGCAAAACATCCCGGAATTTGACTCGTCTGTAGCTTTTCAAGGTGGCTCCGCTATGCGACACAGAAAGCAAAATGTGTTAAGATTACTTGGAAATATGAAACTGTTTATGTCGCAAGCAAAAGCAAAATTTGTTTTTATTTCGGGGCGAGAACTTTATGATGCTTTTTTGGCAGATGTTGCTGATCGTGAATTTGCTGTAAGTAGCATTTTTAACGGCATTATTTATGTAAACTCATTTTTGGAGTCCTCTACTAAAGAAAAAAGCATTCTTACTAAAACCGAAGAATACATCTGCGGGTATTTAATTCCTAAAAAGTATTATAAAGAAGAGGCTGGAAATCGATATAAAGATGAAAAAGAAAAGTCAATCAAGCCGGCATATCGTCTTCCTAGCTTAAGAATGTATAAAAAATTTCTGATAGATAAATTCATAAAAGAAAGTCTGGAAACTTTTCTAAGCGAAGAAGACAAGAAGAAAGGAATGCTTGAGGAAATAGAAGCCTGTTTAGAAGATAAAAGATTTGAGAGTTTTGAAGAATTCGTCAACCTCTTGAAAAAAGACAACATTTTTAGTGAATGTGAAGAATATTTTCTACCCAAAGTCAAACATGCATTTTTGTACATAGAAAAAGTAATTGTATTTTTAAATCAACTCTCTATTTACTTAACTATTGTCAGCAATGGCTCTCCAAAAAAAATCACATTGTATTTTGAGAATTATATCAGAATGTTCAATCCCGAGCATGAAAAAAATCCTTTTTCGGAAATTAAAGACAAAAAAAGAGAACTAAAAGACTCAGAATACTGTTTGGCATTTAAAGCCTCCGACCAGCAGAGTATTGGTTTTGTCAACTATCTGACTTATCCGATTATTCAAACAGTTATAAACAACTCAAGCCATTTTGGAGATAAAATGCTTATCTCTGCTTCATTTCTAATTGACCATATTTTTAAACATCACAGAGGTGGCTTCTCGCATGAAAATATTGAACATACACCAGAACTATTGGAAGTTTATAGCGTTCCTTATTTACGAACTATGATAGATACTATTCTGTCGTTCTTGAGGCAAAATCATGTTACAGATATTTCTGGCGGTGTGTATCAATATAGATTTCGCAAAACCGTTGCTGATGAAATTGAATATAACTCAAACGTATCTGATCAAGTATCGGCATTGTTCAACTTCTCTCTTGATGAATCATTACCCGTAAAGCACTACTATTACAAACAGATTGCCGAAAATGAAAAAAAATACTTGGCATTGGAAGAAAGAATCCATGCATCCTCTGCAGAATCTATAAAAAATCAATATGCAAATACGCTGATTTCGCAGTTGGAAACATTGGGGGAGATTCACTTATGGGATGGAGAATATAATGAAGCCATACAACATTTACAAACAGCCTTTGAAATCATAAAGTCGGAATTAAGAAGAGCCACAAAAGACAAAGATAAGTTGCAGTTGTATGTTTTGTTAACAAGGACAGCCTTAAAACTTGGATTAGTAAAAGAATGTAAAGGATATTATGATGAGGCATTTGTAATTTATAATATTTTGATTGATTATCTCACAGAATTTAGAAGTTTAAAAGAAGCGGGACTTGGATTGAACTATTTTTTTGAAGATAATAACTTGATAGAATCCGATGGCACAAGTGGTGAATGGAAGACTAAAAAGACAAGTATCTATCACAATGCTCACGGGCATTTGTTAAGTAAATATAGAGATGATTTTTATAAGAGTAACGTATTGCCTTTCTATAGGGAAATGGATATAATTCAGGATGAAAAAATAGATTTTTTAATAAAAAGCGATTACATTGTTCCCGGATTGTCAAAAATATTATCGCCCGAGAAGCAAGAGATTATTTCAAAAACTACTTTGTTTTCGGAGGTAAAATCTATTTTTCAAGTCATCTTGGCAAATCTATTTATTGTTGAGAAAATCGACCATAATGGTATAACACAAGAAAATCTCGATTTGGCAGAGAATCAGTTCAAATATATTTATTTGCTAACCGATTCAAAAGATAAATTTATTCAAGCTGTTGATTTCTATAAGAAATTAGCCTCAATACTGTTTTTGAAAAACTATTCCAATCCGAAACCTCACGAATATTTACAAATGTGGGGCTTTGATATTTACGAAACTATAGATGAGTTCTGTTTTATTATTAATGATTACGAAAAAATGATTGCAGGAAAATTTCCAAAGGAAATTTTAAAAATTTCTTTTGTTGATGAGTCTGAAAATTTATGGAGATTTTACATTAACTGGGAAATAAATAAATCTACCGAAATCCAAAAACTACCTGTTGCTACTTTTCGATTATTAGTGAAACATCAAAATGAAAATCAACTATCTAAACAGGAGATAAAAGCAGAAGAAAGAAAAGTAAACAAATTTATTTCGGACTTTATTTCTTTTGGTCTTAAAAAACGAAACAAATATTTTAAAGAAAATGATCTGAAAAAATCCGAGGCTTGCCACAAATACTGTATGGATAGAAGCAAAAATCACCCTTGCTATGCTTGTAACTATATTTCAAAAAGCCTTGATATTTTCAGAAGAGTGCTTTCGCCTAAATGTAATGATCTGCGTAAAATGGCAGAACGCGGTGAGACTTATGAAAAAAGAAAGTCATATTTTTTCAAACTTCTTAAACATTTTAAGAATGCAAAAGCAAATAACAACCTCTTATTTGTATTAGCTTCTTCATTGAAAATAAAAGCTGATGTTCTTTTAAGTTGTGTGAATGGGGCAGATGAAAATGAATTGAAAATAAATTTTTTATCTAGTTTTTTCAATTCCGTCAAAGACTACTATGATGGTGGAAGTTACCCTGTAGACGGCTTTACTGAAATAACTGAAAGAAGGCATGTCAAGCTTTCAAAATTGGAAAAATCAATATTATATTACTGGTTGGCTTCCGAATATTTTTATTTAAGTAATTCTCCTGTAGATGCCAACGAATGTTTGACAAAAATTCTAATAATCTTCGACAGATATTTGGTTGTAAGCAAGGAATTACAACTTTTTCAAAGTAGTAATAGTTTTGAAAATCCATTTAGCCTATACAATGATGTATTTAGGACAATTCGAAAGACGATAGTTAGAAGAATACTTAAAAATAGTAGAACTTCAAGCGACAATGTTAATTATATTGAGTTGCAAAATTTAAAACATATTTTAAGGAGCAGGAATGCAATGCGTATTAATTTGTCTAATTTGTCCACGATAACAACCATAGAAAAAATCCTGTTTCCTTACTGTAAGTTAGAGTTGGGCTCAATAGATATTGAAGATTATGGTAAAAACGATATCTATTTGGATTGTTATAAGTCATCTTTATTGTCTCGAGATCGTCTTACTTTTACATTTCAAGAGAAAATACGTTCGTTAGAATTTAAGGAAAAAGTGAATATGGCGATTTTTGAAAAGATTTTTGAAAAAAGTGGAACAACCTTAAGTTTTTATGACGATAAATTTTCTATAAAAAACTTTTCATTTTTGAAAAAGTACTTTAATGAGATAGAAATCTCCGAAAAAATATCAGAATTATTAGAAATTAGAGAGCCTATCAAGACTCGTACAAAGGTGCAAATACTCCATTTCTTAATCAGCGATTCTTTATACTGCTTAACTCAAATTGTAGAAATCTTGTCTTCAAGTAGGTTCTCTACATACTCACACAGTTTTATTGGCAACATCTATCATCAAATATCTAAATGGGCTACTCTTTATCAACATATTTATGCTGTTTTGCCAAAGTACAACAACGGGTCTCAGGACGAAGATATTGAACTTTTCATAAAGAGAGAAGTAAAAAGAATGGGTGAAATTTCACAAACCGAAAAAGAAGATTTTGAAAAGGGTATAAAGGAAATTGTGGGGAAATTGAGTAACAAAGAAATAAACATAATGACTCGCAGGGACTTTGAGACCAGTATATTAAACGATATAGGTGACGGTAATCGCCACTTTCTAGTTCCGGTTTATTCTGTTGCAATGGTATTAAAATATTATCATAAGGCCATTGGGATAAATAGCGAGGGCAAAGAATACAAGGATATGATAAATGAAATGTACATCGTTGATGACGATATTTCGAATGGGATGCATAATTTTTCGTTGGCTCTTGAGCGCTACACAATGAATTGCGGTGTAATTAAAAAGAAAATGGATTGGTTGCGAGAAAACTACGAAGAACAGTTATCCGGCTATGGTCTTAAAAATTACTTAAGTGATACAAGCTATAATAGCGAGGAATAGCTCTACCCAAATTCGGGAAACCCAATAACGCCAAACAGTTTCAACGCAGTCAATAAAACTACCACAAATATCAGCCAACGAATAAAATTATTTCCCCATTTTATTCCAAAGTGTGTAATCAAACTTGCCCCGATTACATTGCCGATGGCGTGAATTAAGCCATAACTTGCCATCCTAAAGGTTAAATCTCCGCTAAAAATAAAAAATCCGATGGCAAACGGCGAATACAGCAACACCAAAAAATTCTTTTGTGCGTTGCCCTTCAACAAATCATAGCCCATCAATAAAACCAATGCAACAATTAGGAAATATCCAATCCCGACATGCAAAAAACCTCCATAAATCCCAATAATAAAGAAAACAGCGAATGATTTCCAGTCCATTTTTTTCTGCTGCAATTTTTCGTTTCCTTTGAGCCATGCCTCGGGCTTGTAAAAAATAAAAAATAATATCACCAGCAAAATCAAGCCCAAGAAAATATCGAACGCTTGTTCATTCACGACCACCAAGATATTTGCACCAACCAATGTTCCCATGATCATTGGTATTCCCATCGTCAACCCTCGCGATACATCAAGCAATCCTTTTCTCCAAAACAAATACGACGACGCAATGGTTTGAAAAAACACGGGCACTCGATTGATAACATTTGCTTGAAGCGGCGACATTCCCAACATCATAAACAATGTTATGGAGATCACAGAACCTCCACCGGCAAAGGTGTTAATGACAGCAACAATAACGCCGGAAAGAATGAGTATGAGTATTACAGTTAAGGAAAGTTCCATTGATAATTATTAGTTTTTTCGACCAAAATCAGCAGGAATTTCACCCCAATTTTCGGTATCCCATTTAAGGATCGGATTTTTGTAAGTATTTGTTTTCAGCCAGTTTTCCGCACGCGCAATGAGGTCGAAAAGGATAGCATTATCAGCAGTTCGCTCAAGTTTGGTCTTGGCTTTTTTGTCGCGAACCCAAGCCATAGCAGTTTTGGAATCCGTAAAAATCGGAACATCGTCGTAGCCGTGTTTTTTTAAATAGCCCAATCCGTGCACCAAAGCCAGAAATTCGCCGACATTGTTGGTGCCGTTTTTGAATTTGCCTTGATAAAAAATTCGACGTTTGGTATTGGTCTCAACACCTTGATATTCCATGGTTCCGGGATTTCCCGAACAAGCCGCATCAACACTAATCGAAATTTTGGGTAAATTTGAAAACATTTTGCAAAGGTACAAAAAAAAAGTATTTTCACAAAAAATTGTGAATAAAATTTGGCAAATCGGATTTTTTTTTGTAACTTTGCAATCCCATTTTTGAGGAAATGGAAATTATCTTATTGAAAAACAGCAAATAGAATGAATACGTTAACCTACAAAACAATTTCTGCAAACGCCGCTACCGTGAACAAGGAGTGGGTGCTTGTAGACGCTGAAAATCAAACTTTGGGGCGTTTGGCTTCAGAAGTGGCGAATTTGCTTCGTGGCAAATACAAAACCAACTACACGCCTCACGTGGATTGTGGCGATTATGTGATCGTTATCAACGCCGAAAAAGTGCGTTTGACCGGAAACAAAATGGTCGAAAAGCAGTATGTTCGTCATACCGGATACCCTGGTGGACAACGTTTTGCCACACCAACCGAACTTTTGAAGAAAAAGCCGTATGCTGTAGTTGAAAAAGCCGTAAAAGGTATGTTGCCGAAAAATAAACTTGGAAACAAGCTTTACAGAAACCTCCACGTTGTTGTAGGTCCAAACCACAAATACGAAGCTCAACAACCGAAATTAGTTAATACAAAAGACTTGAAATAAGCATGGAAAAAATCAATAAAATCGGTCGCCGCAAAACAGCTGTAGCACGTGTTTACATGAAGCCCGGAACAGGGAGTATCACGGTAAATGGAAAAGACTACAAAGAATATTTCACTACAGCAACGATGCAGTATATCGTTCGTCAATCACTCGAAACCGTTGGTGTAAGCGAGCAGTACGATGTTACAGCCAACCTTGATGGCGGTGGCGTAAAAGGTCAAGCCGAAGCCTTGAGAATGGGTATTGCACGTGCACTTTGCGAAGTAAATCCGGAAAATCGTCCGGCTTTGAAAGCAAAAGGTCTTTTGACGCGCGACAGCCGTATGGTTGAACGTAAAAAACCGGGACAACCGGGAGCGAGAAAGAAATTCCAATTCTCGAAACGTTAGGCTTCGACTTCGCTCAGCCACCAGAATATGGTCGTTGAGCGAAAGTTCGAAACGCCCACACGAACATTGTTTAGCATCAAAATCGCATAGACCTGTCACAGCTACCTTGCGATTGCCTTTTCCTCGAACGTAAACAAAACACAATATCATGAATAGAACAAATTTCGACCAATTATTAGAAGCCGGCGTTCACTTCGGTCACTTGAAACGCAAATGGAATCCTAAAATGGCTCCGTACATTTTTATGGAGAAAAACGGAATCCACATTATTGATCTCAACAAAACTGTTGAAAAAATTGATGAAGCCGCTGCTGCTTTGAAGCAAATCGCAAAGTCCGGCAAGAAAATTTTGTTTGTTGCTACAAAAAAACAGGCAAAAACCATCGTTGCTGAATTAGTAACTCCAACCGGGATGCCGTACGTAACCGAACGCTGGCCTGGTGGCATGTTGACCAATTTCGCTACAATCCGTAAAGCGGTGAAGAAAATGTCGTCAATCGAACGCTTGATGGCTGACAAAACTTTTGAGCAAATTTCAAAACGTGAGCGTTTGCAAATCACGCGTGAAAAAGCCAATCTTGAGAAAAACTTGGGTTCTATCGCAGATTTGACACGCTTGCCGGCTGCAGTTTTTGTAGTTGATATTTTGAAAGAACATATTGCTGTTGCCGAAGCAAAACGATTGAATATCCCTACATTTGCAATGGTTGATACCAACGCAAATCCTGAATTAATCGACTTTCCTATTCCGGCGAACGACGATGCTTCAAAGTCAATTACCATTATTGTTGAAACTATGGTAAAAGCTATCGAAGAAGGTTTGACAGAACGTAAGTTCGACAAAGACAACATGCCTGAAGCTGAAGACGAGTTAGATGCTATTGCATCCGACACTTCAGACGATGATGACGATGACAACAAAAGAAAGCGCGCACCTCGCGGTGAAGGCGATTCTAAAGATGGAGCAGGCCGTCGTCCAAGAAGATCGACAACACCCGCCAAAAAAAGATAATAACAATGTTTGCAAAGTTCATCATTTGTTGAGGAATTTCGTAAATAAAAAAACTCAACTAAATAATAAAAAAAATGAACATTTACATTGCAGGATTAAATTATAGCATAGATGATGCTGGTTTAGAAAGTTTATTCGCAGCTTACGGCGAAGTTACGTCAGCAAAAGTTATCATGGATAACTATTCTAAAAGATCAAAAGGTTTCGGTTTCGTAGAAATGGCCGATGTTAAAGCCGGGCAAACCGCAATCGAAGAATTGAACGGCAAGGAAGTTGAGGGCAAGACGCTCCTCGTAAATGTTGCTAGAGAACGCACTGAGCGTCCTTCCGGTGACAGAGGTGGTTATGGCAGAGATAATAGAGGTGGCTTCAATCGAGGAGGCAATCGCGATTCGAGACCTCCGAGAAAGTATTAACTTCTCGCGAGAAAATTATCAGTAAAAAAAGGGTTGCAATGCAACCCTTTTTTTTTATTTTTTACCGTAGGGGCGAGGCATGCCTACCCCTACAAATTTTTATCTTAAAACTACAACCCTTTTCGGAGCTACACCTGTTTCAAAACTGAAACGATATTCGCCAAGTCTATCGAAAACAAAGACTTTTCCGGGAGCAGAGAAAGAGAAATCTACAACATCTGCCACATAGATATCCTCGTTTTGGCTATTTATGGCAATGCCGTTCGGAAGTGTAAGTAAACTCGGATCATCGAGAAAAGACGAACTCACAATCGTTCCCGTCGAAGTATTAAATTCAATGAACTGGGTGGGACCCTCTGAATTCCAATCAGAACTATAAGCAAAAGCCGTGGTTCTATTTACTGCAAAGCCGGTAGGAGCAATGTTCGCAAACCTTTCAACCGTTCTGTCGGGACGAATACGATATGCTCTTGAGGGAAGAGTCGCGGTTTCGCTACACCCCACAATGATATTGCCACTTTGATCCATTCCGATAGAAACCGGATTTAGACCTACGGTAATTCGATCGACTACTTGAAATGTTGTCAAATCGATAACAGAAACGGTGCTGTCTCCACCAGTTTCCATCCAAGAATTGAATCCGCCCGAATTTGTGACGTATGCAAAATTATTTCGGATAACGATGTTTTCCGGATTTTGGCCGACTTGAACAAAATCATCAATTTCTAACGTTGTCGTGTCCAGCCTTGCAACATATCCGTCGAACAAAGCAAAATAAACTTTCCCGTTATGACTTGCCAACCCTCGTGGATTACGAGCCACATTGTTCTCACTTCTCAAAGGAATTTGTTTGATTTCGTTAAGTTCTAAATCCGTAATTTCAAGCGTTGAAGAACCTCCGACAGTAATAAAAATTCTACTGCCATAAATCAGAATATCACTTGGAAGGTCTCCTAAGTGACGTCCGTTTTGACGGCGAAATACGTCTTGCGAAGCCGCCTCTGTTTCAAAATCGAAAAGTGTAATATCGCCATTGTTTCCACCCCAAGACCCTTCGTTAAGAACGATAAGTCCTAAATCAGGAATAATAACAGGTGGTTGAGGATCATCACTGTCTCTTCTGCAAGACGTTTGGAATACTAATGCCGATGTCACAAAGGCTAATAATAGGAATTTGATTTTTTTCATTGTGTTCATAGTTTTTTATTTTTTGTTGATTAGTGTTTATGTGTTGGATCGCCGTGTAGTAGCACGATTCGCACGATCGCTTGCGTCCATTCTTGCGGGTGCGAGCCGTGCTCTCACGGTCAGTCGATAATGTCGTCCGGGCATCGGATAAAATGCCACAATTTCGTAATTTTTATTCGTAAAGTTCAAAACTTCAAATACCACTCGCCAATCGGTTCTTCGTGTGGAAAAATTTCTCGAAAGCGAGATATTATGGTCAAAATACGGCTCTAATCGGTTGTTTGGCGTATTTACAGCAACCCTATAACGTTCGCCAGCGAATAATAAACTGTATTGCAACGTCAAAAATGAATTTACACCAAAAACAACGCTTCCGGAATGCCTTGGTGTGTAGGCTATTTGCTGATTGTATGTTGCCGAACGGGGATTACTCACATCCCTTGCATCTTGAAATGTGTAACTGATTTTGCTAAAAAAATCAAGTCTTTGGTTCACATCAACACCACTTTTCAAAACAGCATCAACGCCTAAAATATCAACTTTTCCAATGTTTCTCATTGACCACGTGAATAAATTAGTCGTAGGAATAGCAACAATTTTATCTCTAACTCGATTCAGATAACCATCGACGGAAACAACAAAATATGCTCTCTCCTGCAACGAGTTTCCTACGGAAAAACCCAAATTAAACTGTCTCGCCGATTCCGGAATAAGTCCGGTGTTTCCAACACTTGTGTAATAAAGTTCATTAAATGTTGGAATACGATAAGTTTCTCTGTAAAAAAATCGAGCCGAAAAATTAGGATTCCGGTAATTCACGCCGAACATAGATGTAAGTCTACTACGATTATTGGCAACATCATCAGACTCTGCACCTTCGAAGGTGGCAGTGTATAAAAGATTTTTGTAAAACACAAACGATCGCCAAGAAAGACTTGTTCCCCAATTCGTGAGCGAGGTTACTCGTGTGGGATAACTGAAACGTGGCAAATTCGAACGCATATTGTGACGAATAATATCTGTGCTCAACGATGTTTGAAGGAATCCAAACATGCGGCGTTGTACGGCAGCAGAGCCAAACCATTCCGTTTGTGTAAAACGGAGATCCAACGGTTGTTGAGCAGCGAGAAAGTTGTGGTCCACGTAACGGTTAAATGTTTCTGAAACTTTTGCATTAAACAAAAGCTCCGTACTATCCCGAAACCAAAAATTGTACTGGGCTTGCAAGGCTTTTTCTCTGTCCCACATTTCTTGATTACTCGTAGGGTTGTAGAAAATTACGGGACCTGGCAATTGCCGATGATTATCGAAAAAGTTGGCTTTGACAAAATACTGATGTCTCGAATTCGAAAGGTTTCGCCACATCAAATCCACGCGATAGCTTTCAACCGCCGAATTGGTGCGTGTTTCGATCGTTCTAATTTGCCCATTGATCAATTCAAACGGATAATTTCCTGAGGCTCTTTGATAGTCCGCATTCAGCGAAAAAAGTTGGTTTCCGAATCTTTGATGAATGTTGAATTGCGGATTAAATAATCCAAACGATCCAACTCTCAACGATACATCCACCTGCGTATTTTGGTTTTCGTCGAATGTCGGAGATGCAGTGATTAGGCTGAGTTGCGAGGACTTTGAAAAGAACGAAGCCGTTTGCAACGTTTGCGAAAAATTATCGCTCGACAACTGGATTTCGCCGATAGTGTTCAACGAAAATTTGCCCAAATCGATTTGTCCGTTCATGGCATTTCTCATTGGAATTCTATCTACGAATACACCCGTATGCGATGCTCCCAAACTCCGAACAGACACGGTTTTCAACCCGCCGATGCCACCGTAATCTCTCACATTTGCACCTGCAAAAAACTTTACGGCATCGGATAATTGGAGGGCGTTCAAACGTTCCAGACTGCTTAAATTTAAGGCTTGCAATTGTCCGATATTTGGACTTATCCGTGGACGACCAGTAGCTGAAATCGTCACACCCTCCAAATCGTGAACGGCAATACTATCAGCAAAATTAATGCTATCTAATGGCTTCGCAAAATTCTGAAAACAAATTCCTTGCATCAAGAATAAAACCAATGCAAAGCGTCCCAAAAAGTACATATTTTTTTTGTTCTTCATCTTTCTTTTCGTTTTTTCGTGAAAAAAGATGAAGGCTAAAAAAGAACCGCAATGTTCCAGTTTAGTTTCAGCTTCAATCCACGAAAGCTTTTAACTGTTGCGGTTGCAGGTCTTCTGACTTACCGTTCGTTTGGACACCTTCCCA
>Ga0123355_10008078_pt1 | contig 15874 bp, 8 predicted proteins | sample TergutEmb28metaG_3_FD_89872 | JGI IMG/M metagenome (GOLD analysis project Ga0123355, IMG submission 89872) | Embiratermes neotenicus P1 segment gut microbial communities from Petit-Saut dam, French Guiana - Emb289 P1 | ecosystem: Host-associated > Arthropoda: Insects > Digestive system > Gut ...
ACAGGTTCATTGTTTAGCATCCCGGATGCCAAAAATCAGAAGAAGACAAGGGCATGAGCAAAGAAGCAGGGGGCCGGAAGGAGAGGCGGAAGCTAATTATTTTATAAATATTATTTTGTATGGTACATGGCAGGTTTATGAAACTTACATATTTTCCTGAAGAGTTTCTGTATGTGACCTGATGTAAATTTTGATGCGGTAACCATTATTGTAAAAAAAAAAAAAAAAAAGTGCCAACAACTGTGATGAAAAGTACAAATTAATAATTGTTGGCATCTTATAACTGTATAAAACTGCCATGTGTTCTATAGTTATGTTTTTGGCCTTTACCTTTTTGATCAACAACTCACCAGTTTCTCATGTGGTTATAATGAAATTTAACAGTAGTTGGCATGGGGTAACAAAGCACTATGAGTTGTACCAACTACTGTCAATTCTATGGTTTCTAGCAGTGCCAAAAATGTTGCCTGATGACATTTTCTTTATTCATCAACACAAGCAGGATTATATGTGAGAGGATTAGGAAGAAAGCAGGGGGGGAAAAAAAAAAAAAAAAGTGTTTACAGCCCTGCAGATTTAGAGGTGGTTTTACCAGAGATTCGAGACAGTATAGCTAAAAAAGCAACAGCCAGAAAGTAAGTTGGCTCCTTTTATTCATTACATTAATTCAATTGCACGGAGAATAAAATGAAAAAAGTCCACCTTACAGTTTCGATTAAGTAGCAAATTTTCAAAATCTTCTATGGGACCTCCGTCAGTAATTAGTGGAAGGGAAGAAGTTTTAGTCAAATGGACAACTGACTGTTTCTGAAAAGGATTTCCTCAGAGGAAGCTGGAGTTGTCTTTTAAAGATTTCCTAACTGTAAAGCAGAGAAACACCTTTTAAAGATAACATGCCTGGAAATGGAACGTTTTGACAATTCCTTCGCCATTATCCTATCTTGTCCACTTGCACTAGTGAAAATGTAATCTCATCCAGTGCAACACTGGGTGAGGCAGACATCAGAAAATAGTAAACAAGTTATTTATTATAGTGAATTTTTTTTAGGTAGTCAGCACTTCCCAACATAATATATTTTTCTTTTCCAAGTATGGTATACTTAGTCTGGAACCCATGGGGCATGACAGGTGCCAGATTATCATACAGTACCTATATTGACTCAAGTTCTTACAGGTAATTTTTATTGCTCCTATATTTGGGGTGAAAAACTAGTCACAGCAGCACTGCATTTGAAATCTCCTTCAGCTGCTGGTTCAGAGCCATCAGGGTCCCCTTCTATTGTCTGGAATCCCTTCAGTTTATACCAGGGATCCTGAAGGTCCAGGAGTCTTCATAGCCAAAGAAGTTGGCACAGGAGTACTGATAGTGGAAGGTATTAATGCTAAAACTTCTGGACGTGGGACCATTTTCAACTGCTTCAGTATCAGCGTCCAGATTAAAAAAATCCTACAGTGGCTCCTTAAATAAATCCATCTTACTCTCTCAGGATAAGGACGACATTTTACAACTACATGAAACTGGTATAATAACTTACACAATTACAGATTAATTTACAAGTCCACTACAGTCATGAGAACAAGACAGAAAAAAGCATAGTTGACTAGCCTAGGAGTTAGATTGTAAGACCTATGTTATTCACCAGCCATGGATTTCAAGTGTCTGTAGTTTTCAATGCATAAATCAGTTTTGTCACCTGCAACAGTTCTATGCTTGTTAATGTGCATGTGGAAAAACGCAATGTGTTCACCACTGCACATCCACATTTACTGGGAAGCGCAATGCAGTGACATCTGAAATTATTCTTTTAGCCTCCACACTGCAATTACAGGTCATTTTTTTGAGAGTTTTTGTACTTTATGTCTTGTGTTGGAACAGCTCACCATATAGGACATAACGATTGGCAACAGCAGCTGACCCATCATCTCTTACTGTCAAAGATTGATAATCTTACAGTAAGAGATGCAGGGAGCTACACGTACACCTCAACGACAGCACATTGTTTTATGAAACAAAGGGATAACTTTGGCTTTCCTAATCAATCCACTGTCAAATTTTATCCATACTCTCTGCAACCAAACTACGTTGTACCAATATCCCTTTACAATGACACTGTAAGTTAACTAGCTACTCCAGCTGGAAAACTGTGATCTTTTTATCTACATAAGTTTTGATATGCTTTGAATAATGGTATATCTTGATGTTACAGACATTACATAATCATTACGAACTCCCTACTCACTTCAAACGTTCAGTACAGGGCTGGAACATACATCACAATTTCATGCACTACATTTAACAATTCCTATTGAACCACCTGCTGCCTAGAGATTTAAATTTACCTACCTTTAACCTCAGTTAAGTGGAATTCACATAACCAACACAGTTACTTGAGTCAAGTTTATGATAACTGTCATCCCCTTTCAGCTCAAAACATTTCCCACCCTCCTGCAGTCCAAATCTATGCCTTCCATAACTCATTACAATGAAATGCACGTACCTTACATACTCATGCCAAGCACCAAACCTCAGTCATGCACAAGGTTTCAAACCATCACCTAACTACCACTACAGTTAACAGCTGTCACCCTGTGCCACACCCACATGCTAGAACAGCAACTTTAGACTAACCACAATTGGCTATTACAACATATGCATTTATATTTGTTGACAGTCCCCTTTACCCACAAATCATAACAGAGTTGTGAAGGATCAAGAAGAAAACTGTATATGAAATCTGATTCACTGTAATGGTCTTCAAGTGTTCACTTTTACTACCTGATAAACAACTATACAGATCTTGTACAGTAGTTGAGATTCAACAGCCCTACATGTTTTGGCTCTCCACTTCAACCATCATCAGGTAGGACACTGGTTCACAGAGTAAAAGGGGAGAGTCCTCTCATTTCAAACAGTAACACTAAGATAATTATTGTGTCTTGGCTTAGTGTTCTCTTCATTAGCATAACCTTACTCATCTTGCTTTTTAGGGCAATGACCTTCCATATGTGTTTCCATACAGAAATCAGTTATGTAGTCCAGTATTGTCAGATTGCAAGACAAGTTGAAAGATTTTTTATGCATATGTACAGTGTAACAGACCGCGTATGACCAAAGTGGTAATTACATGTTTTGTGTTAAGGAGATGAACCACTACTGGATTACACAACTGATTCCTGTATAAACATACTCAGAAGGTCATTGCCCTTTACTCAAGAATACAAGGGACTTAAAAAGCAAGACAAGGATATCCTATTCAAAAGAACACTAAGCCAAGACAGGATAATTATATTAGTGTACAGACCATGGTCTATACCTCTGATGAATACAGGCTGCTTATGGTTTTCCACTACATATTTTATCTTATTTTATTATATTACATTTTATATACTTAAGTCATAACACTGGATTATAGCTGTAAAGTCTCGCAACATAATCAACATATTAATATCAATGTCACTTATTATTCTGTTTTCAGAGCAATTACTAAAATAATTTTAAAAATAACTTTACACCTACTGTTTTTAAGGACAGACCTCTCACTTTTTACTCTATTTCTGAACCAATGACCTACATGATGATGGCTGAAGTGGACAGCCGAAACATGTAGTACTGAATAAAAACCAATGTACTAGATCTATATAGTTGTTTACTGTATAGTAAATTTAAACACTCCACTGATAAAAACACAATGAATTGATGTCATATAAGTACTGGTGTTCCATCAGCAATTGTCATATGCAGCTGTTCAAAGAATTGCTTGCAATCTCTGAAGCCAAAGGTCACTACAGAACCCTTACACTTACAACCATACAATAATATGCTAACGCTTAGTTGAACACAAAGTTTCAACTCTCCAAACACCAATACCTGGCAACAGACAGCCAATACGCTAATCCTCTGTAAGTCATACTCAGAGGTTCAACTCTGCTAATAAAAACACCTCCCAAATGACACGATTCTGAGCTTCCACTAGCCAACCTCGATGGTGCTTTCCCTAGGGTCCATTTTAATGCTCTTCTAGCATCTTCTTTTGTCATAAAAGCTGCCACTTTCCACAAGATTTCTCCACCACCTGTAAGTATGATAAATAATATGGTAGTCTGCAGGATATGATTTGTAGGGAGGGGTCACTGTTCATCCTTTATTAAATACATGCAAGGCAAGAGGAAGGGGCACATTCACAACATAAACCTTTACAGAATTTATGAAATATTTTTCACATCAATAAATATAAGACAAGACAGAGATCATAATTCATTCAGACCTTCAATAGAAGTGCAAACTGATGCAGCACACTTACACATTTAAGGATGCTCTCATAGCACAAAATATAATTATGTCTGCTGGAAAGGAAGCGCATAAAAGACAAAGAGGGAGCTGGAGGAGAATGACTGACAAGGAAGCTGAAACAGTGGAAAAAGACTAGGAAGAGGTCAAGACAATAGCTCGAAACACAGTCCAATGGCTTTGCTGCTCCAGATTGGAGAAACAGGAAAGGAAAACAAGTACAACAGACAGGCACAATGCTGCCACAAAAGGTGCTTAACTTGTTCATATGTAGCTAGAATTAAGATCTACTGTACCATATGTTACAAAGAATAACACTTCCTTTTACATAAGGAATATTTCAAGTAGTAGTGAATAGATCATTATAACACTAACATCTACTAGGCCTGCCAAACACAAAACAATAAAATTCACACTCAATATGACAGCTGCCTAGATTCTATGTGCATCACTTTGCCGTGCTGACAGTTTTACACTTGGCAGTCTTTGATAACTTGTCTATGGCACATGGATGAGAATAAGCATACCTCCTCACGTGTTCAACCAGCCAGATTAATCAGTCCAGTTCTCTCCCTGTATCTGTCACAAAAGGAATCTTACTACTTTAAATCTTCGAAACAAACTGCTTATAATGCACCACAGTGCTCAGTCACACACATTCATGCCTGGACAGAAATCATCTGGCTAAGTACCTGAGACTGACACTTTTCTTTACAGACACAACCTGTTCTGCTATCTGCTAGCTACAATACTCAGACAGCAGAAGCAGGCCCCCCCCCTTTAATCTACCAAGGCAATTTTTCATTGTATCTAAGGCATCAGGTTTCCACCATGTCATACATCAGTTACAAACATTTCTCAACAAATAAAATACAACATACAATGCACAAAAATCTGTTTCCTGGCTCACATCACAGCCACATAAGCAAGACGCTTTCTTCCTACTCTCAGCATGCCTTCTGCTGACAGTGTTGGCAACATACACAAGGTTCAAGGTACATGATACAGTAAGGCTTGGACACCATAAATTATATTCTTGGTGAAGACTTTGAATACATTTGCATTTCAAGGCACGATAAAGAGGAGTTGGCTGTCTCCTTAATTAAGCAACAATTCTTCCCTACATTTCTTGTCAAAACAAATGTTCATCCTAACGGACAATACTTTCATGATGCCTAAATGCATATCACCAGATGTCCAATGTAACTGTTACAATTCGATGGCAATTTCCTACCACTACTCTGGTGATGAAGGAAATTTCCTGCATTTTATGACATGCTACACAACCTGTTGTATTTCCCACAAAATGCCATCAATTTCATACTTTATTTTTTGGGTTCAAATAATAGTAACTTTTTTTAAATAAAGAAAGTGCTAGTATTTAAATATCCACACCATCCTTCCATCTAACCCTACATATTCTGAGCTACTGACAAAATGAACTACATAAACAGTGAAGGCAGCAACATATTTTCAGATAGGATCTTTTTGTAGGTTGTGACATTGTGAGGTTTTGTAGAAGAAGACAAACATGTTAGAGGAACAACCCTGAAAATGGAAGCAGATTGCTCCTCCAAAACATAGTATCCCCTACACAATTATATGGTCTCACAACCTAGAATTACAAGAACTGTGAATGAACATTACCATGAAAAGTACCTTACTTTATTCTTCACTTCACATGCCCCTGGAGAGGGTGAGGGGAGATCCCCTCCCCCAGCCCATTATTATTATTATTATTATTATTGATCTGCTTGTTACTTCAGACCAGCATATGTCTACATAATACAAAATACACATACACACGACTCTAACCCTCTGATTTTGGACTTCCAAACCACACCCCCTCAATATTCTGACATGACACACCTTTCTTACAAATATTCCCAGTTACTTATGGAAACAGAATACAAAGCAGAATTTATATCACTCCTGTAATGGCAGGTATAGCACAGCTATCAATAATTAACAATCATAAGCAGCTGGTTACTGTAAAAATAACAGTTATAGCTACATGTTTCAGCTTAATTCAAACCATCTTCATGCTGTTTATAATCACACATAGAGAAAAACATGAAAACTAAAAGGTCTGTTGCAAAAGTAATGAGACTGATTTTATATATTAGAAAAATTATTGGTAAATGTTTACATTTCAACATGATCCCCTTCAAAGTAGTTCCCTTCAGCAGCAACACACTGTTGGAGTAGTACTTCCATGCCTGGAAGCACTGCTGGAAGTCTTCTTCCATGAGGTTCTTCAGTGTGTCGGTTGCAGTTTTCAGGACGTTGTAAACTGTCCTGCCTTGATGTCATCATAAGTGGTTTGTGATCTTCAGGAGTAGAAAAATATCACATGGGGTCAGATCTGGGGAATACAGGAACTGCATAACCACTACAGTGTTTTTGGACATGTTATTTGAATATAAAAACTAAGACCTCAATTTTCAACATATCTTACACAATGTTACTAATTAGATTTTAAAATTCCAACTAAAAGAACTTTGTTAAAATACAGACCACTGGGATGGCTTATTTTTGTGTTGAGATTTTTTAAGCAGCTTCCCAGTCATAAGAGTAACCAGAAAGCATAAAATTGGTAGGCACACTATTCTGATACATTATGGATTGAGTTCTCATTACACAGTAAACTTACTGTCTTGTACAAGAAAGAATACTCAGCACATCAGGTTACAGAGAATTGCAGCTTTACACTTTTATGTGGCTCTGAATCACAAAGTTTAGACTTCATTACACGACATGGCACAATTTTTGTGGATTCTTTATTTCTGCCGCAAGTACTGGCTTTGTTATTTTCATTGTCCAAGTGGACACTACTCTATTCATACACGTCTTGCAGAAAGCTATTGTAGATCATATTATGACGTCTTTCTATGAAATTCCCCATGAAGCCACCTGTAGAAATGAGGGCATCATCATCACCATCATCAGCAGCAGCAGCAGCATTCAACCAACACTATCATCCCTGAACACATCTATTTACTCTTATATGTGATGGGAATGCTGTCCTTTTAGGGAGACTGTATATCCCATCTACTGCATGGTAGATAGCAATTGGAACAGTGGCACATCATTGTAACTTGACAGAACAATTTTAATTCAGAGCAGAAGCATGCGTAAATTGTTTAATGACATGTGTATGTTTGAAATTCTGTGCATCACCAGTGTGTAATATGTTTCTACCCCCTGAAATTAAATGTGCTATGATAGTTTGATTTTCAGATGTTTTGTCACCAAAATCACATATGCATTATGTTCTCCCTTAAATGTTCCTATAACTGCATTGTTCTTCTACATATTGTCTTGATCTGATGTACTCTGCCCTGGTAACTTATAAAGGTTATGTCCGCACCGACGTGCAATGGAGGCAACCTAAGGCTGTACCTGGAAAGTGTGTTGCATTTATTACATTCCCATACTAAGAAAGCATACACCTATAAACACATGTTTCAACTAACAACAGACTAAGATTATTCTATTCTATTATTTTAATGGTGGACTTGATCAAAGAACTTAACTACATATTAGGGCTATAACAAAACAAGGGACATCACTTTTTTGGCTAACATCATAGTATTACACTGTGTTCCATATCACTCACGAAACAGCTATTGGCTGTAACCTACAAATATAGAGTTCTAGAGGTGACAGAAAAACTTGATTGATCCTTCACAGACCAATATATAGGCACATTGTTTTTACCAAAATATGATGACAAACAATTTGTTTGTGGACACAGCATTTTGACAGGTGTGTAACCCAAATGTCTGTTAATGCAGAAGCCTCAGCTTGATAAATTATGTGTGTAATGACAAACTGCTACTTCATAAGCGATATCATGCATACAAGGGTCTACAGGGCGTAACTACATACCTCTAGGTCCAAACAAACAAGGCCTGTGATCCAGGAACACATCTGTTGGGAATATCCAAACAGCCAGGCACCTAAAATATATGTAAATAATATTACTCAAATTTTACAATGTGCTGGCCGTGAATAGTCACCAGTGTTTCTAAGGATCGTGTTACTTGATTACTTGAAGGTGAAGAAATTCTTCAAACATCGCTACTTGCCAGTTGATGTGTGGCAACATCGGAGAAGACTGTTCTCAACCCCAAACACAGCTATGAAACTGCCAAATCCAAAGAGCATTTTCCATTCCCATTTCCATTCATTTATACTTATCCATTTAAAGGTACCACTTAAGAATGTGGAAATAGTTGTAATATGATGACACAATGTATCTGTTAAATTATAGATGTCAAATTACAGAATACAATTACAATGATTATATAATAAAATATTAATTACAACATTAAAACATAACAATCTAAAATATGTATTAGTTATGAGAATTAAAATATTCCTCAATAGAATAAAATGAGTTGGAAAGAAGAAATCTCTTTAAGGCCGATTCAGCAACTTGTATTTCAATCGCTACACCCTTCATGTGAGTAGGAAGATAATTAAAAATTTTAATTCCTGCATAATGAACTCCTTTTTGGTATTTAGTTAAATTAGTAATGGGTAGATGAAAATTATTAGCAGATCTAGTGTCGTGGTTATGGACTTCTAAGTTCTTTGTACAGAAATGTTTGTTGTTCACCACATACAATGAAGTGAAAATAAGCACTGAGTATAGGAAGGGTAAAATTTCCATTGTTTTAGACAGTTCTCTATATGAACCAATTTTCTACGAATTAGTTATAATTCTTAATTTTTTTTATTCTGAATACTTTAATACAATTAGAGATGTTACCCCAAAAATTATGGCATAAGATATAATAGAAAGTACATAAGAAAAATATAGCATTCTCAAAGCTTTCCTTGACAACATTACTTTTACAGCTCTTACTGTGTAAAATGGTGAGTTAAATCCGGAAATTAATTGGTCAATATGATTATCCCAAGTTAGCGTCATCAATCACTAAACCTAGAAACTTTGTATATGTAACAATGGCAACGCGTTTATTAAAATATCTAATATCTAATGTAGTGTCAATGCAATTTTTAGTTCTAAAGTCTAAATAATACGGTTTATTCAATTTGAGCGATAGGAAATGTACTTTAAACCGTGAGATTATATCAGTGTTTTGTTTAATGCTGTTTGTAGTCCCCCCTTGATTAATGTTAATTACTAAAATGCTAGTATAATCTGCAAAGGGCATCACATTAGCGTAATAATCTGTTATTTTAGGTAAATCATTAATATATATAAGGAAAAGTAATGGGCCGAAGATCGAACCTTGAGGAACCCCATTTGTACCTTTTTTTTACATCTAGGAGAATCACTATCACTTCTTCCTTACCCGTAAAATATTATTACAAAATTCTAGAAATTTTACTACTAATTTAGATACGACACTTAAGGTTTCGGCTGTAAAAATCCAAGCATAGTCCCGCTCACATTCACAAAAGTAGCGCAACCTACACCTTGCTTACACATATCAGCGGTATTAAACAAAATGTCTCCCCATACCACAGATGGAAAATATTCATGTACCTCTGCGACTGTAAGTTAACATACGCTCGATGCCAATTCATAGAAATTATACCATCGACTATTTCTAGCAGAGCCACCTACTCCACAGGCTTGAGAACTCCATAGCGCCCCGCGTTTTGGAATATGGAAACTAGCATGGAATGGAATATTTGAGTAATGAATAGTTTCCATCTACCCAAGGAATTTCTCGTCTCATACAAAACCAGAAGGTTTATAAGTTTCCACGACTTTTGCCTATCCTGAAGAGCAATAAATCTCTTCACACCATCGTTTTCTGTTCTCTAATACAAACTTCAAAATGATTCTTCCCTACACCAATTTTTGTAGAATTCATCCAGATACAAATAAGTGTCCCCAGTCGTCTCTTTACTTCATATTTTCAGGCTAGTTTTTTAATTATTTCTCACACCAAGCTGTGTGCAGCATGCACTGCCACTAAGATTACCTAGTTTATAATAAATTATAAACTAGATCCCAGAAGAACCCTTTTTTCACAACAGCATCATCAAATTTTATGTATTTTAATTTAAAATGTCATGATACGACGGTTTAGAAACAAAACTACTGGCAAGCATGTTTTACCTTTATCTTATTTGTATTGTTTTTGGGAAGCAAACTTCATACATGACGTCTTACCCTCAGTTGCAGGGGAGATCAGTGTCTCTTATAGATGCATTTGCTTTCTTCATGGCAGTCACTGGTTGGAAAATTCGTTGTTGATGGATGTGACATTTGTACACTCAAAGAACTTTTATGCATATTTTTTATGCATTTTTGTGTTCTGTGTTTCAGCAGCTGTCAAATAAACAATAAATACCATTTCCTTAAACTTGTCTTTGTAGTATACAGCTACTATTGGACATCTGGTCACTTTTTAAAATTTCCCTGCTAGTATCTGGCTCATGTTATTTGCAGATTGGATTTGCTGTGAAGAATATATTTCCTCACTCTTGGTTGCTAGAGAAAATTTATGATTTGGTGTTCTTGTAACTGGATGAATAAAATATTTGAGTTAATATTCAGTAGTGCTAAAGAAGAATAACATTTATTAGAAGGGAAAATATAAAATTCTGCACAAAAGAGACTAGGATTATGGATATTATAACAGCAAGTTCATGTAGGGTATTACTAACAATGTGTCACTTTATCTTCAACAACATGGTTAAAATTGGAATTATTCTCCACATAAATTTAAAATTTCATAGTTCAAAATATTTCACTTTTATCAAAACCACAAAGGTGTAAATTGTAACACATGGTAACAAAATGAAAGAATATAACTCAAAATATTTGAAAAGTATAAAATATACACAGTTTAATAACAAATCTGAATACTTGAAACCATTAAATATTTAATAATTGTATTTTTGTGTAAAGGAAATCTATAATTTCAGTTAGTCAGAGAAATCACATCCACAGTTCCAACTACAGCAAACAACTGATGACTGTTGATACTATAGCACAACTTTCTTAACCAAATGCATTTTGTGTATATATGATATATTCTTGAATTAAATTACTTGGTTTAACATTAATTGCTACTGTATGTCCATAATTCTCCTTGACAAAAAATATACTTATGTTAACATGCTTTAGAACATTTGTGAATTAGAATGTTGTCTTCAGTGTAGGAGCCTCTCACTTTCTTCAACCTTCAGTTAAATATCATATAAATTAATTCAATGGCAATTTAACTTCATACATAAAACGACAAGTGGCTTACCACATTGGAGGTGATTATAAACTGCTATGCACTACATGATAGGCCTTCGAACAGGAAACATGATTACTTATATTAGTTAATTAATAATGCCTCAACAGATGTTTACTCATGCAGAAGTATGCATTTTATGGAGTAATCTACACCTGGTTGTTTGTATGTCACAAATTAAAGACATTATATCAAAATAAATTAAATAAAATCTTGTACTTAAATCTGTTACTAAGATATATGGACTATGACTAAACTCCCAAGTATAATCAAACTGAAACAATTATTACACTGTTCCTGAAAACTCATTTGTATAGTCTGCCCGAACATGACACTAGAATTATAATGGACAGAGACAATAAATAAAAGGATGTTTCTTGACAGACAATAGGTATACATAAGTATACATCTTTCAGGTGAAAGTGGAACATTATTATATATACTCCTTAAAGAAGGGTTTATCCTATATGAGCTGAGTAAAGCAATTCACTCTTCTTTTCTGTCATTGTTTAAACTACTTAAAGTTACAACAGTTAGGAATATACAACACTTCACAGTTTCAGGTTTAGTTATTTTAAATAGCCAAAAGAACACTGCAAAAGGAATTTCTAACAAGAGAAGGAGTTATGTGATCTGATCAGAATACCAGTATTTTAGCATGCCCATCTTATTGTTATTATTCATAACATTAGAAACTGTTTTGTAGCACGCAAAAACTGCCCTTTCACTAGAAGTGCAAGAGCTGCTAATTTGGTATACAATGATACAGATATATTTATTAATCATGTTAGAACCCTGAAACAGATTGTACACTAGTAGTACCTTTCATTTGAGATAAGGTTTTAATTATTGAGCTAACCCTTTATTAAATTTAAATCGCAAATCCAATGATTTTGTTTAATGTGGCGTTGTTTTGTTTGTGTTTATGTTCATTAGTGTCATATGTGTTGTAATTATTTGTGATAGTCTTGTATTTGGCTTTTGTGCTGTTAGGATGGCACTTTAATAAATAAGAATTAAATTACTGGAAATGGCAATATGCACTTAATACTTCATATTTTGAATTCACAGTAAAATGACACTACAAATAAATAACAAACAGTAGTCCTAGTTGTAAGAGCAATAACACGATAATCAAAAAATGATAATTTGTAGTACCCTAAGTATGAAAATGCAACAATGTAAAATATTGTAATGTAATTAAGGAGGCAAAAAGAACGTATTACAATAAACCAATTTTAAAATCAGGCAATAAATGTAAACCACTTGGGATATCATTCAGGAGTTATCTAGTAAACAGTATTCTAAAGCTGAAATACAAGAGCTAATGATGGACAGTAAAAATTTGAAAGATCAACAAGATATAGCAGATGCCTTCAATAACTATTACTTGCCCATAATTGATAAAATAAGTAAGAATAATGTAGATAACCATATTAATGATGAAAATCTTTCTACTTGTCATTATTGTCTAGGGCAAACTTACACTCAACCCTCTTCATCTTTGGTTTTTAAAACTTTTTCAACCAAAGAAACTACACCTATAATTAAATCACTAAAAACAAAAAATTCTCTTGGGTATGATGAGATTTATACTAAACTATTTTAAATTAGTGCCACTTACATATGTTCACCATTAAATTATATCTGTAATAAGTCTATCTTGTCAGGAATTTTTCCTGATCGTTTGAAGTTCTCAATTATAAAACCTATATACAAGAAAGGAAATAGAATGAATCCAACAAATTATAGACCTATATCATTACTGACTTCTTTCTCGAAGGTTTTTGAAAAAGCTTTGTTTATTAGACTATTAGAACACTTTTATAGTAATAAGTTACTAGTAGGAAATCTGTTTGGTTTCAGAAAAGGCGTAGCAACTGATGATGCCACTTTTAAACTAACTAATGAATTTTTAAATGCTCTAAATAATAAAGCAATGGCTGGTAGTATCTTTTGCCATCTGCAGAAAGCTTTTGACTCTGTTAATCATGATTTATTACTGTTGAAACTACCTTATTATGGAATAAGTTGTAAGACTAAATTACTACTCATATCGTGTATTCAGAATAGATATCAAAGAGTTCAAATCATTAACTCATATCTTAATTCTAACAGAGTCTCAAAATGGACCAAAATAAAATATGGGGTGCCACAGGGTTCAATTTTGGGCCCACTGTTATTTCTAGTATACATCAATGACTTACTTCAGACCATAAAACACAAAGTTATTCCTATATTATTTGCTGATGATACCAGTACATTAGTTACAAGCCCAAAAAATATTCAATTTCAAAATGATCTTAATGTAATTTCTGGACAACTAAATAAGTGGTTTAATGCAAATTTGCTTTCCTTGAATTCTGAAAAAACTTACTTAATTCATCTTACTAATAGAAGTACATGTACTTCTGACACACAAATTACGTATGAAGATAAACAAATTTGTACAGCTAGTAAAACAAAATTTCTTGGGCCATTTGTTAATAATACTCTTTCTTGGAAAACACACATTGAATGTAGTAAGTCTAAACTAAGCACAGCTTGTTACGCTATGTGGTCAGTCAAACCGTACGTATCACTAAATACTCTGAAAATGACTTACTATTCCTACTTCCACTCTGTCATGACCTATGGTTTATTGTTCTCCGGGCACTCTTCAAAGTGTATAAAGATTTTCAGGCTGAAAAAGATTATAAGAATAATAATGGGTTTTGAAATAACGATTCTTGTAGAAAATTGTTTTTTAATTTAGAAACTCTCTTCCCAATACATTCTTCCTCTTCTTTTGTTTATGATAAGAAATAGGAATCAATTTCTGGTCAATTTTGAGTTATATCACACTGATAGTAAGCAACATGCTAATTTTCACCAAACTTCTGTGAATTTGACTAAATATCAGAAGGGAATGTACTGTTTAGGTGTTAAGGTGTTTAATATGCTTCCTTCGTATTAAAATAGAGTCTCATAATCCCTTGAAATTTAAATTAATTTTACAGAAATTTTTATATGAAAATTCCTTTTTTTTTTATGAATATTTTGAACTTCAAAAATGTTACATTTATTTATATATGATCTACAGTAGTATTTGAAAGTTTGGCGCATAAAATAGATAGACATCTATGTTTCTTTTTTCTTTAACTACTAATCTGTATTTTAGATTGTGTTGTGTACATAATGAAACTACATGAATGTACCAATCTTTATCTGTTGTCCAGATCAAATGAAGACACAAGAAATGGATGAAATTAACTTCCTTAACAGATGCAGTATCCAAATACAGATGAAGTTGGAACACATTGTTTCCAGAATGGAATGAGAAAGCTTAACAATATAAATTTCAAATCTTTAATAGAGGAATTACAAACAAAAAAGCAAAACATTCAGAAATCAAGAATAAACCCAGTTCAACAGTAAGTAACAGACAGTGTGGAGGCACACTATACACAGAATATGTCTGGTGGTACAATGAATTCTTTATCAAATTATGTGTGTTCAAACAGACATGGCTAAAATAAAATCCGATGGTAGTACCTGTGATAATAATATGTAAGTTAAAATAACACAATATAAACGCTTTTTGTGCTTCTAAGAAAGTCAGCTATCATTTCTCAGACAGTTTAAATACTGCCACTTACTTGCTTAAGAACATTTACGCAAATCAATTTTCTTACACCTCATGTGGGGCGACAAGAAATACTTTGGTTACAAGAGCCTAGACAGTTTAATAACTTTCAATGGATCATAGGAAACTGATTCAGGCAACGTGAAGTTGCAGGTTTTGGTAACAGCTTGTACCTCCAGTGTTTATAAAAACAGAAATCTTCCCATACCAAACATGGAGGACAATGTAGTGGGCAGAAAGTTATTGTGATACGATTTCCTTACACAATATATGTACAGTGTAAAGTATCAGGTAATATGAAACCACTATCACACTGATCAGAATCAAAGCACAGAAACTGGTCAAATCCTAAGGTTGAACAAGTATTTATATGTCAGAAATTATGCTTTGCTTTAAGCCAAAAGCCAGAATCTAAATCTATAATTTCAATTTTAATTTTATATAAATTTCCATTTGATTTAAATTATTTGTACATTGGGAAGAATAATGTCAAACAAATAAAAGAACTTCCAAGGCAAGTAATGTATGTATACACAGCTTTAAAAAAAAAGATTTGTCAACAACTAAACCATGTTTGGATTTGTCAATTTTCATATCTTATTCTCGAAATAAGTCACTCAAAAATGAAGTAGTTTATAAATCTTGCTTCAATGTTTTGGAGTAATATAAACTGATATATTTATATTTCAATTTCTGTACTTGTTCCAAGAATCCGTAATTGCCAACAAA
>Ga0123355_10008079_pt1 | contig 15873 bp, 12 predicted proteins | sample TergutEmb28metaG_3_FD_89872 | JGI IMG/M metagenome (GOLD analysis project Ga0123355, IMG submission 89872) | Embiratermes neotenicus P1 segment gut microbial communities from Petit-Saut dam, French Guiana - Emb289 P1 | ecosystem: Host-associated > Arthropoda: Insects > Digestive system > Gut ...
TGTTAATCAGTTCAAATACTTCGTCAACTATTGCCTGTGCAGCTTCGCTTATTGCTTCCATGTGGGTTGCGGGGCTTAGCTCGCCTGTAGCAATTTCGTTCCACTGTATCAAGTCGCCAAGTCCGGCAAAACCGCGATAACGGTCTGTAAGTGTAGAGTGCCTCATAGATGCTACAATTTCAAAGGACAACAGACAACGGCTATATGCTTCTGCCCATGCGTCTGGGTCGGGATGTGTGTAAAGCCTTGCTTCCCTGCGTGATTCTGTATAAACTGTCAAAGCTTGTGGGTTTGCGCCCCTTGGGATAAAGAACATATTTGGGCCAGTGCTTATAGAGTGATGCCCGCTACCACTTGGGCCAACTGGGAATGGGATAAAACCAACATTTGCGCCAAGCTCCTCACGTGCAGTGCCAATAAACCATGGGCCAGACATCATAAATAAGGCATTACCGGCAAGGAAGGTGTCCGCGTCGTCAAACAGGCTAACTACACCGTCTTGTAAAATCAGTTCTTGCATAAATTCCATTGCTTGAATTGTTTGAGGGGAGTTGCCAACAAACCGTCCGTTGACGTCATCAACAATGCGTCCTCCATTGGACAGTGTCAAGAAAAAGCCAAGTGTTTGTGGATGTGTGGCAATACCATATTGCTCTGTGGTACCGTCTGCGGCAACCCTAGTTGCTCTTTGGGCCAGGTCTTGGAAGGCTTCCCATGTCCATTGGCCTTGGTCAAAGAGTTCAAAAGGACAAGGTAGGCCTTCTCTTTCGATCATATCGCCATTAAAGAATACGCCATCGCCTGACTGGTAGCCGTAAATGAAGCCCCAGTGATAACCTGCGAAAGAACTAAAACCCCTAATGCCTGGTGGCATGTCTGTGTCTACGCAGAAATATGGATATAGATGCTCCAGCGGTGTAAGCAGGCCACGCGAAATTGCATATGGTATTGCTTGCCAGTTTTCAAGTCTTACCATGTCAGCAAAAGGCTCGCCTGCAAGTACGCTTGTTGCAAGGAGTTCAACGTTTTCGCCCCAACCTGCTACTGTAAATTCTAGGGTTGTATTGTATCTTTGCTCGGCTTCCCTGTAAATTGTGTACAAAGATCTGAAGCCAGGCTCGTCTGGGTCGCGCTCTGCTTCAAAGTTGAATACTTGCCACCATGCGTTGATACGTAGCGGTGTGCCGCCCATATCTGTTGCGGGTCTGTTGATAAACTCATAGTACAGAGAGACTTCTTCGTCCTCGTCTTCATCCTCATCAACGTCGTCTTCAACTTCAGCAGGCGCGGGTGTTTCTGCTACTTCCTCGTCAGCTGGTGGGTCAACAACGGCTGGTGTTTCATCATCGCCGCCGCCGCATGCTGCCAGGAACATTAATGCAACAACCAGCATTGCTAAAAGCACTTTCTTCTTCATCAAAATTACCTCCCTATTTTGCTTTCAAATTTTTCAGCCAGCGATTAACACAATTCATGTGAAAATCTCCTTGTGAATTTCGTCAAATTTAACATATAGCTATGGGCACTTCATAGTAGTATTTTTGACATAAGATTATACTATTTTGACATATGTTACAGAGGCGTTACATCACATCATTGAAAACATCTCTGAATACATCATTTGCACTTTCTCTGTAGAAAACGGGAATCGTTTCTATTGATGCAGCTACGTTTATTGTCTGGCCGCCAGCAAACTTTTCACTGGTCCATGCACATACCCAATCTGTGCCAGTGGGAAGATAGACCTTCCTAGACATTGCTCCTTTTTCCATAACTGGGGAAACAAGCAAGTCACCGCCCAGCAGATATGAGTCCTCCGCTTCCCATGCTTTAGCATCATTCGGGAACTCAAAGAAAAGAGTCCGCATTACGGGTAGCCCTTGCTCATGAGCTTCTGCCATGACCTTTCTCAGATAAGTTGCAAGGCGCTCCCGCAGAAACATGTAGTTTTTGAGTATTTCATACGCCTCATCCCCAAAGGACCATACTTCGTTATCAGCACCTGAGGGCAACAAGCCACCGCCTGTTACGCCCACGATTGGCTGTTTAGGCTCACGATCTCCATGCAAGCGCATAACCGGGCAGAACGTGCCATACTGGAACCACCGCACCAATAACTCCCTAAAGTCATCGTCATTTGGGTCACCGCCGTGGAACCCACCGATATCTGTTGTCCACCAAGGTATCCCCGCAATGCCCATGTTAAGTCCGGCGGCAAACTGATTGCGGAAACTGGCGAAACTGGAATGGATATCCCCAGACCACACAAGGGAACCGTATCGTTGACTACCCGCCCAGGCACAGCGGGTGAGATTTATGATATTCTCCTGCCCTTCTTGCTCCATGCCTTCATAGAATGTTTGGGCATATGCCACGGGGTAAATATTCCCGATTTGCACATTGGGGCCTAAATGGTAGCGATAGTTGTCAAAGTCATAAACAGAGTACTCTGGCTCAGCTTCATCCAGCCAGAATATCCTTATGCCTTTGTCATAATAATTTTGTTTAATCTTACCCCATACATACTCACGGGCTTCTGGGTTGGTTGGGTCAAAATGCACGGTAGAACCCATACAGTCCAGGGCAAGCCTGAATCCGCGGTCTGTACGTATGAGATAGCCTTTTTCCTTCATTTCGGTAAAGTTTTCGCTTCTGTAGTCCACAGTTGGCCATACAGAAATCATCAGCTTAATGCCCATTTCGTCAAGCTCTTTAATCATGGCGTCTGGGTCTGGCCAGTAATCTGGATCAAACCGCCAATCGCCCTGTGTGGGCCAATGAAAGAAATCTATAACAATAACAGAAATGGGTAAGCCGCGTTTCTTGTACTCACGGGCTACTGTTAATAACTCCTCTTGAGTTTGGTAACGCAACTTACATTGCCAAAACCCCAGGGCATAGTCCGGCATCATAGGAACCGTACCGGTTGCCTTAGCATATTGGCTCTCTATATCTTTTGGTGCGTCTCCTGCCGTAATCCAATAGTCCAACACTTTTGTGTAGTATGCCTGCCAAGTAGTCAAGTTTTTCCCAAAGGTTACGCGCCCCACAGCAGGGTTGTTCCACAGTATCCCATACCCCAAAGAAGATAAGGCAAAGGGAACACTCGATTGGGAGTTCCTATGAGCCAACTCCAGGTCTGTTCCCTTTAAGTTCAAAAACGGTTGTTGATATTGCCCCATGCCGTAAATTTTTTCGTTGGGGTTTGACTCGAAGCGCTGGGTTAGTGCATAGTCGCCACCTGGGTGGGGCTTAAACTCCCGCGCTTCTATTTCCAAAGCACTGCAATAATCGGCTGTATAATCCATTCTGTTTCGCAAATATTCTTCCAGTAGCAACTCTTTGCGCTGGTTGTAGAAGAATATTTTACCGGCAGATGTGATTACTGCTTCTATTTTGCCGTTAGAAATAGTTGCTTCTTTTTCACCTGTCAAAATGGTAGTATCTGTTTTTGCAGGTGAAAGCAGTGCCCAATCTTCTGTAGGCATCGTGTGTTGCTCGGTTGCGCGTACGCGTAGGCTGTTTTCGCCCCATGGCTCAATCCATAGGGTTTCGGCGTCGTAGCGGCAGATTAGTTTGCTGCCGTCCTTAGTAAAATTCCACATTTGTATCCCTCATTTCACATCTTGTGAACATACTCCGGTGTATGCCCAGTGGTAACCTGAGCATAGTGGGTTGGTGCGGCCCATTTTATGCCGTTAACAATTATTTTCTGTATTGCAGGCATATTGTAAATAGGAAAAGACTCATGCCCGGGCGAAAAAAAGAAGATGCGCCCGTTACCGCGCTTAAACGTGCACCCACTACGAAATACTTCACCCCCGTTATACCAGGACAGGAAAATTAGTTCATCCGGGGTTGGTATCTGAAACACTTCACCGTACATTTCAGATTCCGGGATATCAATGTACTCGGGCACGCCTTGGGCTATGGGGTGATTTGGCTCTAATGTCCATACTCTTTCGTATTCGTCAGATTCACGCCAGCGCAACTTTGATGCGTCTGTGCCAAGGAGATTTGAAAATATTTTTGCCGCGTGTGCAGAGTGGAGCACCAGCAGCCCCATGCCGTCCAGTACTCTTTTGCGCACTCTTTCGACTATTTCGTCCTCTACCAAGTGATGATACATATGTCCCCACCATAGTAGAACATCTGTGTCTGCAAGCACTTCTTCTGTAAGGCCATGTTCCTTTTGGGGTAAGATAGCTGTGCGCACAACCCCAAACTCTTTTGTTTCTTTTAAGAAGTCAGCAATGGCATTGTGTATACCTTGGGGGTATGGCCCTATAGCTTCTTCTTGCTCGTTCCATATGGTTACGTTTATGGCTTTCTTGCTTTCCATGTCGGCCTCCTAATGGCTTAAAATGAAATTCAGAATGTCACCCCAAAATATCAGCATGTGCTAACAATATCCGTTTCATTGCCCGCTTCGCTTCGGCTTTCTTTGTAATTGCCGTGTCGGTATCAATTATTTTGTCAATTAGTGCTCTATCGTTTTCTACTGCTGCTTGCGCAATCATACCAGCCACCAGACTTTGATTTAGACATACCTCAACAACTTTATCTGGCAATGTAATGCCCATGGCGGGTATGATTTTTCCGTCAATTATTACAGCGGGCACTTCTACAATTGCACCAGTTGGCAGTTGTGGAAGCATACCTGCGTTTGGGAGGTTTAACATGTTAAGATGCAGTGGCGTTTTATTTTTGACAGCACTAATTACGAGCCCGGGATGTTCCCAGCTTGCCCCAAGGAAATAGGGCACATTTCCGTAATAAAGCTCACCAGAGGCCATTAATTTCATTTCATTAATACGCTCGGCACGCTCTTCGGGGCTACCATGGAATGGAGGTGTTTCATAATAGCTAACACCTGAGCGGTATGGGAGGAACTCGCAGGAATGCTCTGTTGATGCGGCCAATACTGCGCCAAATTGCTGGTACAATTCCCATTTCACCTTTGCTTCATTGTCTGATAAGGCGCATTTTTGCAACTTGTCAAGATATTCCGGAAGCAAATCTGCCTCTGTTTCGCTATCATTTATTGATACAATCCATACAAAATGGTTGAGACCGGCAGTTACAACATCAATTTTGTTATAGTCGCGCCCCAACATTTTTGCAATTGCTTCATAACCATTGGCACCGTCTTGTGCAGCATTGCAAAACCCGTATGCGGTGATTTTTGTATAGCGGTTAATAGCTTCGTGTACCTTTGTAAGTGGATTTGCAACATTCATAAGCTTTGCCCTTGGGCATAATCTTTCCATGTCGTGGCAGATTTCCATCATCAGCTTAATTGTGCGAAGGCTATAGGAAATTCCGCCCAATGCACCAGACTCCCTGCATTCGTGGGGGATACCTTCGTCTTTGCAGATTTCATAATCCATTAGCCAGCGTTTTGCGCCCTGTATTGCGGCTGTATTAATTACATAGTCTGCACCCTCTAGGGCCGCAGTGCGGTTGGTTGTTGCATATACATTTACCCGCACATTGTTGTCTGCCGCAATGCGCTGTATTATTTTTGCCAGCAAGTCTGGTATCTCCATGCTCAAGTCTACCAGGGCAATTTCGCAGTCCTGCAACTTGGACTTGATAATCAAATCTTCTATTACTGTGGGCGTGAAAACGTAGCTACCCGCGCCAATAATTGCTATCTTCATGGCTAATCCTCGCTATTTTCGTTATAATAAAGCGTAGTGATAGATTGGGATGGGAGTGAAATGTCATTGGCATCGACCTTGCCTATGAAGCTACAATTTTCATTTGCACATTCTGTCGTTCTATAGCTGTCATATTTTTGTGGCAAGCCTGCTGTAGAAAGCGAAACCTTGCATTCATCATCTGATGCATTAACCAGTACCACTGTTAGGGTTTTGTCATCATCGTGCTTGAATGCAGAGCAAAGCACATCTTTAGAGCTTGACACCACTTCAACTCTTTTTGCACCGGGGCGAATATAGCGATAAAAATGCTTTGATACATAGTATCGTTTTCCTGGCTTACCCTTGGCAGTCAGGACATATTGAGTAAAATCGACTATAACCATTTCGCCGCCTTGCCACCATACCCATGCAGATACATTGCCATGGGTAAGTGCCGAATGCATGGCTATGGCTAAATCCATTGCACCAGGGGTAGCCTTTGTTGTTTCCCAGTTTTCAAAAAAGCCAGATGTTTCGGTCATCCACTGGGGTTTCCCAGTAGTGCTAAAGTACCGCTGGGTGTTTAGTGCCCAATATTTCTTGTGGTTTTCTACCGCTTCGGCCTTAATTCCGTCTTGGTAGCCGTGGACGGCAAAAACATCCAGGCATTCCAGTGCATCTGGGTCATTGACTATTGCTTCATGAAATCTGAAATTTTTATGAACCAGTGCCGCTTCAAATGCAAGCATGTTTTCTGACCCAAAAATTTTAACATCTGGATAGCTTTTCTTGATGATGGGAACCACGTTTTTGAGTAATTCGCAGTACCAATCATGTGTGTATGCACAGGAATTATATGGCTGAGGAAACATGGCCTCGTTTTGCATACTAAGTGCATAAACTGTTACACCCACATCGCGGTACATATCCAGTGCTTTGACAAGCCAATTGCCATAGTCTACATAGTGAAGCGGGCTTAATGTGCCGCCATTTTTTGTTGATGGGTGGGGCTTTGTGCGTGAAAGGTCACCGCTATCATGTTTATCCCATATATCGCTACAATCAACTTTCCACTCACCAGGGGGTGACCATACTGATAGGATTACTTTCAGTGGTATGCCGAGCTCTTTTGCTTTTTTTGACAAAGCTACTACGGCACCTTTCTGCCTGTCCCAGTAGCCTTGTTGAGGCTCTATGCAGGTCCTGGAATCTGGGGGGTTGGTGGGGTAAATCTCGTTTCGCCACATGGTAATGCCTAAATCGCAGAGGGTTTGCTCTAGCCATTTATCGTCAAAATAATGGTCGGGTGAATCGCTTACCCACCAGCAGTCCTTTGCGCCAAAAAACCCAAAGCCCTCAATTTCTTGAAACGTCTTGTCTTTATTAATGATAATTTCCAAGGCAGTACCCTCCTAATTTCAATGAGGGCTCCGCCCTCAAGCTCCCGCCGCTGCGCGGGGCAAAGCCCCGCTTCGCTTCCTCACTCCACGCTTCGCGTGTATCGTTGCGGGTGGGTGCTTGCGCACCCATTTCGTTTACTGCACCATCGCTTGGCCTGTATAATCTATAAAGGCATCCTTTTCGTTTACGTGACGCTTATTTTGGATAATATCCGCGATACACCTGGCCGATGTCTCTGGGGTTATGTCGCCGTTGCCGCCAGACATATCTGTTTTCATGCGCCCTGGGTGCACCGCAAAAACGCGGATACCATGGCCGCCAAGGATCAATTTCATCTTATCACTGACGATGTTCATGGTGGTTTTGGAAATGCTATAAGGGTCGTAGCAACCAGCGGCTCCAATTATGCAACCGGCCTCGGATGTTATATTGATCAGGGTGGGAGATATATTTTCTGCTGACGGGCGCAGTAGGGGCATAAAATGCTTTGCAACCAGCATGCTGCCGTATACATTTACATCCATGGACTTTGCCATGAGCTCCATGTCTATATCTAGTGGATTGTCTTTGTTGTCGGCACTGCCGTGTAGTATGCCTGCACAGTTAACCACCGCGCTAATACTGGGTGTATGCCTGGCTACAAATGTGGCCGCACGTCTTACATCATTTTCGCAGGTTGTATCCATTTCCATTACATGGAGGTTTGCATTGGCCAGGTTGTTTAGTAAATGCATCTCGTTTTTTAGTGCGCCGGCAAAAACGGTGTATCCGTCGTCAAGAAAAGTCTTGACCAGTGCCTTGCCAAGGCCACGGCTTGCGCCGTTTACTAGTGCATATTGCATAATCAAGCCCCCCTATGACAGTAGCTCTGTTAGAAATTTCAAATCTTTTACCGTATCCATGTACCCATATCCGTTTCCTAAATGTATTGCGGGGATACCTGCTTTTGTAAGGGTGGCAACTTTTTCGTCAAAATTGTCTACAACGAATGCGAGATGATGAAATCCCTCGCCGTTTTGGTCTAGCCATTCACGCCATGTGCTTGGATGCTCGTCTGGTTCTATCAGTTCTATGACTATGTTATCCATGTTAAAAAACGCGAGTTTTGCACGGGACTTAGTTGGTTCGCCCCTGAAATGTGTGTTGGTTTCGTCAAACGGGCCGGTTACTATGTAACCGGGGTCAGGCATGTCAAAAAACTCGCAGTATTTTTTTGTTGTGGCAACGATATCGTGAACCACGAAAGCTACCTGTAGAATGTTTCTTGTTCCTAATTTTCCGCTCATTGTTGTTCCTCCTTTTTTTTACGTTGCGCCTGGGGCGATTTTGGGTCTATTTGCATAAACTCTATTGGATTGCCGTCTGGGTCATTTGCCCAGCACTGCCAGTTATGGTCTTTGCCTTGCAGGGGCTCCACGGTTAGTGTTATACCGTTTTTGCGCAAATGCTCGGCAATTTTTTCAATATTTTCAACCTCTAGGCATAGATGCATAAAACCCGTTGGGTTTTCAGTTTTGGGGCTGTATTTTATTTCGCCATTATAAAAAAGCTCGATGCATTGGCCGTCGCAAACACGCAGGTATATTAGCCAGTCGTTACCATCGTCGTCTGGCATGTCATATATTCTTTCAAAGCCAAGGATGTTTTGATAGAAATGCAATGATTTCCCCATGTCTTCTGTTGCAAAGGTCACATGGGCTATTCCGCTTATTGGTAAGTTGCTTTTTTTGCGCTCACCTTTATTGCTCAAAACATGAGGCGATTTTGGGGAATAGCACACAAACTCTACAGCGTTGCCGTCTGGGTCGTTTATCCAGTAACCCTGATTATGGTCGCGCCCCGGTTGTGTAGCGGTGTTATTTATATAACCGGCATCAAGCAGTCTTTGCCCCGTTTTTTCTAAGTCTTCGACCTCTACGCAAAAATGATGGTATCCTATCTTTTTACCGTCATAGTCTCTGCTGTGGTCTCTTACACCGTCATAAAACAGCTCCAGAAATTGTTTTTCCCCTGCCCTGAGGTAAACAATCCAGGGGTTATTTGCCTCGTCAAATACTTCAAATTCCTTTGTCATTCCAACTATGTCTTGATAAAAGGCTACCGACTTGCCCATATCCGAGACACGCAGGGCGTTGTGCCCGATTTGCTTAATCATGCAATCATCTCCTTTTATTTCCATACCCATAGGTTATTTATTTCCTGACTCAACATCTCTTGTGACGCGAAAAAGAGTGCGCAATCCCGCCCGCCAATATCAAGGAACAGGGTGCTAGTTTTTTCTGATGTGTATTCACCGGTTTTCCAATTGCGCAAATATGCGTCGCTTCCAATTATTGTGTGCAAATCGTAATATGTCTTAACTGGGTCATCAGATGAATTGAAGAAAAACAAGATATACTCTCCACCGCCTAAGTCGTTAACGAACAGGGTTTCCTTTGTTTGGCTTTTGATAAACGGAAAGGATGGGTTTACAGGCTTTACAGGCCGCATAAACTGGAACAGCTTTTGGCTTTCCTCGCAAATCAGGTGGATAGGGTCGGATGTGTAAACCGCACCGGCAGAGATTGCTTGCATTAGGCTAATGGCTTCCCATTCCGATTGCGATAAATGTGTGTGCATATCTCTGATAATCATTGCGTCAGGGTCATTTTGCCAATAAATGAAGTTAAAATAGGTGTCGCCAGTTATTTCACGTAGTAAGTGTTTTTGCGAACGGCCATCTTTATCCCATTCACATCCTACATCCCCAGCTATACGCATTGCATCCACGTAGCCAATCATGGGGTAAAATGGCGCAATGCATCCCAGCCAGAAACTGTCGCCGATCTCTTCTTTTATTGCATCTTGTAATTCGATAAAATACTCTACACTTGTTTTGCCTGGGTTGTAGCGCTTAACATCTGCGCTATTGTGATGCCCCCAAAGCATGAAGTCTGTTTTGAATAGGTCATAGCCCCAGCTTTTGAACTGCCTGAAGACATTGCGGATATACTCTAGGGCATCTGGGTGTGATGTGTCCAAAACATGGTATTCTTCGTCTGGGTAGCCCCACACCTTTCCTTCGTAGTACATTCTCCATTCTGTTACCAGAGAGCCGTCATGCTTATGCAAAAGCCAGTCCTTATGCTCGTTAAATATGCGGCTGCGGGCACTGACCATGTAGGGTGCTATCCATATGCCAGGCTTAAACCCCCTTGATATAATTTCGTCTGCGGCGGCTTTCATACCATGGGGCCATAAGTGATTAGTCGTGAGCCAGTCGCCTGCCGAAGTGAAGTATCCCGCGTCTATTTGAATATATTGAAGGGGGATTTTATCGCCCATGGCGGCAAATCCCTTCAAGTATTCGCATAGTAGCTCATGACTGAAATTGTGGTACATGTAATACCAGGAACACCAGGAATACAGTGGTTGCTTTTTATACTCGTTTCCTGCGGCTTTGCTTATTTCATTGGCAGCTTGAGCTAACGCGGCAGGTAGCTCACTTGAGCCAAACATATAAAGCATGGGTAGACTGGCATTGGTAACGGTATGTTCCAGCCTAAAGGACGCCGTCATGCTTATACCTGAATGGGTCATAACATCGTATTTATTGACAAATCGCTTATGCTCTTTACAATACGCACATAGGACATTGCTATTTTCATTCAAAAAAAGCATAAGCCCGTGGCTATCCGTATTTTCTAACTCATTTAGGCTAGAATATCCAGATAGGCCGCTTATGCCAAAGCCCTGATTGTATATGCCTTCTATCCCCGATACCTTGGCCTCAAAAATAGGGTGAAACCATAACGGTGGCTCGTGAAGTCCTGCCAAGCGAGATTCGACTTGTAAATTACCATCATTTATATAGACACATAACTCGACTAAACCATTGCGTAGCTGATACGATATGGTATGCTTATCATTGTTGGTGCTGAGTTTTGTGCTTACAGGGCGCAAAGGGGTATTATCAATACCCGGGTAACAACCTGCCATTTTGATACCGCTATACTCAACATCAAAGCTACCGTCACGGTGCACAGTCAAACTGATAGACATACAAATGCCTCCTGAAAATTTGAGTAATATTTTCTATGTGGCGTTATATTATGACTAGGCAGTTGGCATAGCAATATAAAGACTTGACATAATACAGAGTAATTTTGACATATCTCATAAACGAAGGGGGCCTAAGATGCTTAACGACGTTTTGAACCATGAAAAAGTTTATACTCCGGGAATAGATTCGTTTTTTATGTATAACGAGTGCTTTATGGAAGATTTAGTGATTTTGTATGCTGGGTACAAAAATAGTATACCAGGTGATTTTTATGGCCCAGCAACAAGAGACCATTTTGTGTATTACTATATATTAGAAGGCAAAGCCACCTTTGAAACAATGTTTGAGAGTTATAGCCTTGAAGCAGGATGCGGTTTTTTGACCTTCCCCAACGAGCATGTCAAGTATACTGCCGACATTGACTGCCCTGCTGTAAAATTTAGGCTTGGGTTTAAGGGTACAAAAGCGACAGAGATAGTAAACACAGCCGCAATGACCGTAAAGACTCCGGTGATGTACCACACGGACATTGAGCGCGTTACTACTATGATGAATGGCTTTATGCTGTTGGGGTCAAGAGATTCTGATATTGCCGTTATAGAGGCCCATGCACTTTTCTATGATCTGGTTTCTTTTTGGGCTCATGAAAACAATCTCTCTTCTGACAAGCGAAAGTCATTGCGGCATTCCAGTGTGCAGGATGAGTACCTTGCCAAGGCACTTTCATATATAGAGCAGAACTATAATAAGAACATCCAGGTGTCCCATATAGCCGAGCACTTGAATATAAATGCCAGTTATTTTTCACGGATTTTTAAGACTGCGTATCATATGACTGCTTCGTCATATTTACAGTGGTTTAGGCTTGAGGCGGCGAAAAACTTGTTGGCCAACTCGACGCTTACTGTCAACCAGATAGCTGTTGAAACAGGTTTTGATGACTCTGCTTATTTTATTTCTGTTTTTAAGAAGAAGTTTAATATAACTCCTAAGCAGTATAGGGAGGATAGTAGAATTATAAGTCAGCCGTAAAACTACGGAACCATTTTGCCGACTCTGCCAGCCCCCTCATGGCATCGTTGGGGAAACGTTCATTGTTCAAATACTCGATAATATACCAACGCACACCTGCTTGCGTGCGACAAACATTAAAATATTCGCCCCAATTAATGGCACAGTTCTCGTCGCTGTAAAATGTGTCGTTGGTACCTTCACTAAAGGGCTTCAAATGTACTGTTATACCGCGGCCAGGGTATTTTTTAAGCAAACCCATCATATCGCCGCCGCCCTGCATTCCGTTGCCAATATCATTTTGCATTATTACAGTAGACGGCGTGTTTTGCGCAATAATATCCCATGGGAGCTCACCAGTATCGGTTGGCTTAAACTCTGCTCCGTGATTATGATAGCCCGTTTGCATCCCGTACATAGCCAGAGTATCTGCCACCCATGTCAGTTCGCATGCAAAATGCAAGCATGATTCCCGCGTGGCCAAAATTTCATCAGGCCGCCAGGGCACCGTTAGGAATTGATTGCCAATCACCTGGTTGTAGCTGATTGTACTGTGTATAAACTCCGGTGCAAGGTATTCCCATGGTGTATGCCAGCCCGCGATCTGCAGGCCCGCATCGTCCAGGGCCAGCTTTACATCACGGGCCGGAAAGCGCAAACCGCCAAAGAACTCAACGGCATCGTAGCCAGCGACTTTTATGGCGCGCAGGGTATTGCGCATATCTTTTTCCAGCTCGTTGGCTACAGGGAAAACCTGTGTGGCAAGGGGCAAAGTCGTGGCAGATACCGCGCTTTGATTATCGTGAAGCGACACGTTGTTCGCATACAAACTTTGCATGGGCGTAAAACGCCTGTAAGGAGGTAAAAGCGACGAGGAAAACAGAGTTTTCCTTAACTGATGTTCCAGAGAGTGGAATGAGGGAGTAACGCCCCGAAACGCTCACCCTAAGACTGCGTTGGAAGAAACGGAGCGTATTATCCGTAACTGACACAGCACGCCGAAGTCGGCAGAGAGTTGTCCGTAACAGGGTCAAACCATGACTGCTGTGGAAAGCTACCCTAGGTGGGTGGTGCAACCTATATGCCGGGGGTCTATAAATTGCCTATGGTGAGAATGTAGCGTGGAAAACTACTGACGAAACGTCCGAATGTACGGGTCTAAACGAAGAAATGGTAGAAATGCCATTACTGCGAAAGCAGGGTATGTGGGGTAAAGTAAAACTGTTTTTTATGAAATACCCTATAGTGTTACAGGCACTATCCAGCATACAGGCTTAAAGGACACACCTACGGGCAAATATGTACAGAATGGAGCATTGGAACGTGGTAAGCCTTGAACGTGGAGCTATTACGAGTGATGAAGCGTTGAAAAGGAAAGCCGTCACCCGAGGCGGTATAACTTTTCTTAATCAAGGGGAAAGAGCAGCCGTGGTACCGTGTTTGGTTAGCGATAACCAAACTTAGAAGCCGTGAAAAAAGTAAACGGTGGAGGGACGGGCTGTAGTCAGGGGTATGTTGCAAAGAAACTATTTCATTACTAACAACCACTCGTAGGTTCGAGTAGGACTAAGAAAGGCGAAACCCAGCAAATAGCGAGGTGAAGCCGACTATGGCAACAAAACCAAAGGCTCAAAAGAAAGCAAAGTTGCGCCATGCCGAGTATTACGACTTCCAAAGTATGCAGGATAGTCTTTATGCCGAAAGTAGCAAGGGTAAAATCTTCAAGAACTTAATGGAGATTGTAATATCCCCCGAAAACATACGGTTAGCATACCGCAATATCAAGAAAAACGATGGAAGTAATACCGCAGGCACGGACAACCGTACCATTAAGGATTTGGAAGGGTATACAGACGAGCGACTAATCACAACAATACAGCGCAAACTCGAATGGTATACACCGCAAGCCGTAAGGCGAGTAGAAATCCCGAAAGATAACGACCCAAGTAAAACACGTCCACTTGGAATCCCAACAATAATGGATAGGCTCATACAACAATGCGTATTACAAGTGTTAGAGCCAATCTGCGAAGCGAAGTTTCACGACCACAGTTACGGTTTTAGACCTAACCGAAGTCAAGAACACGCAGTAGCACAGGTGTCCAAAAATATAAACTTAACAAACCTGCATTATGTTGTGGATATTGACATTAAAGGATTCTTTGACAATGTAAGTCATGGAAAACTATTGAAACAACTTTGGACATTGGGTATTAGGGACAAGAAATTGATTTGTATAATCTCTGCCATGCTAAAAGCGGAAATAGCAGAAGTAGGATTCCCCGACGTTGGAACACCACAAGGTGGTATTATTTCGCCACTATTATCAAATGTGGTACTCAACGAGTTGGATTGGTGGTTAGCCAGCCAATGGGAGGAGTTTCCGACAAAACATCGCTACGCCGTATATAAGCATAAAAATGGAAGTGAGGGCAGAGGGGCAAAGTTTCTCTCGTTACGCAGATATAGCAAGCTGAAAGAAATATCCTGCGTTCGTTACGCCGATGACTTCAAAATCTTTACAGGAAGTTATCAAAATGCGGTCAAGTTGTTTCATGCAACAAAAGGTTGGCTCAAAGACAGGCTTGGCTTGGATATAAGCCCAGAGAAATCAAAAGTAATAAATCTGAAAGAACAATATTCAGAGTTTCTTGGGTTCAAGCTGAAAGTTATACCACGAGGAAAATATCAAAGTGGGAAAACAAAATATGTTATCAAAAGCCATGTCAGAGAAAAAGCACTTGTGAAAATAAAGGACAACCTCGACAAGTTGATTTATAATATCGAATTTCCCAAACAGGGTAAGCGTACCGAGTACGAAGCAATAAGCAGGTACAATTCTTATGTGTTAGGTGTTCATAATTATTATCATCTTGCCACAATGGTTGCCGCCGACCTTAGAAACATCGCCTTTTCAGTTCAAAAGAGCCTAAAAGCAAGACTTAAAAAGAGGGTTAAAACAGCGAAAACAGTCAAGGAAAAGAAAATCCCATGTAGGATACCGCCGATTATAAAGGAGCGATATGGGGATAGCAAACAGCTACGGTATGTAGGTAGACACGCCCTTGCGCCAATAGGTTATGTACAATGTAAAAAGCCTATGCACAGGAAACGTGTCGTAAACTCTTACACCCCAGAAGGTAGAGCAGAAATACACAAGCAGTTAGAAATGGTTGATATGACTATTCTGCACTACTTGATGCGAAACCCTATCCGCAACAGAACCATTGAATACAACGATAATCGCCTTTCGTTATATTCGGCACAGCAGGGTAAATGTGCGCTAACAGGCAGAAAAATGGAAATCGGTGATATTTACTGTCACCATAAAACGCCACGGCATTTAGGTGGTAACGATAAATACCAAAATCTCATGCTCGTCTGCATGGAAGCACACCGCCTGATACACGCCACAAGCCCAGACACCATAGCAAAATACATGGATTTATTGAAATTGACTGATAAGCAGTTGAAAACACTCAACAAATTAAGGAGTCTTGTTTCTGTTGAGAGTTGTTAGAGTGATACGCAACAATACCTTTGATGGAGAGCCGAGTGAGCTGAAAGGTTCATGCCCGGTTCGGGGCGGGGGAAAAGACGGCGATAATATCAAAGTCTTACCTATCGCTATTGATAGCCACAATTCGTAGCCGTGAAATATCCGTAAACGTAATTCTACAGTCGCAAAGCCAATTAAAAGCCATATATAACGATAATATGGATACAATAATTGGCAATTGTGACACAACTTTATTTTTGGGCGGGAAGGAAAAA
>Ga0123355_10008080_pt1 | contig 15873 bp, 14 predicted proteins | sample TergutEmb28metaG_3_FD_89872 | JGI IMG/M metagenome (GOLD analysis project Ga0123355, IMG submission 89872) | Embiratermes neotenicus P1 segment gut microbial communities from Petit-Saut dam, French Guiana - Emb289 P1 | ecosystem: Host-associated > Arthropoda: Insects > Digestive system > Gut ...
AGACTCCGAGGTGATCTCTGCTCCGAGTGCTCAGGGGAAATACGGCGTATTCTTCGAAGCAGGGGGCTGTACGACTGCCGGCGGCTGTAAACCGTAAGTCGCTGCCCCGCCTTTCAGCCCACCCGTTATGGGTGGGCTTTCTCGGTCGCGCTGCGCCTTTGGATTCACAATTTGTCGTCCGCCTTGACGCAACCTACAACGTGGCAGCTCGATCGTGTACGCACGACACCGGCCGTCCGATCGGAATGCGAATCGCCGGCCTGATTGTTTAGAACTTCACCATGTCCGTTGAAGGCTGGAACCTCGACCCCTGAAAGGCTACGAGCTGTTCGGCGCCTCTCAAACCCCGAATAGGCTGACCGCGAGCGCCACTCCCCAACCTGACGGCCCTGAATCCGGACAATTGGAGACCGACGCCTATGCGTTCTCTACCCCCAATTGGGTCGTCATGTCGAGGTTTGTTCATGAACCTCACGACTAACGTTCGGCGAACGGATCCCAAATGGTCTTTCCAGAATTCTCTGCCGACCACATTGAGTTTGATCTGTCGGTAGGAGCGAGGCGGTCTCTCAGACGCTGTTCTTCATTTGATGGCTCCGCACTTCTTTAAGATCTCGGCAGTCCTCTCAATCGGCAGCGCCTCGACTGTGTGTCCCCGTCCGGTTATGGTTGTTGCTCGAAAGAGGAAGTTGTAGATGGCTTCTTCAGTGGCTTCGATCACCGCCAGAAGCAGCGGAGAGATGGCGTCCTGTTCGGCGGTGGAAAATGCAATCGCGTAGTCTCCACTACCGTTCGAGCCTGCAGCGCCTGTGCGCCCGAGCCCCAGCATCGCTCTTGCCGCCATCCTCTTCAGGTTCCGCGCATCTACGGGAGCGTCGGTCGCTATGACTATCTCACAGATCCGTTTCCCCGATCCGTCACACTGCCTGTCTGTTGAAGTTCTTCACGCAAGTAGTAGCGCCCAAGCTCCCGACCGACGGGAGCGCCTGCGATTGTGAGCACTCCGCCAAAGTTGGTCTGAACAAGAGCTCCAACCGTGTAGCCGCCCAGCTTGGGCGGTAGGCGGCGGGAGGAGGTTCCGATTCCGCCTTTGAACCCGAACGCTATGGCCCGCGCCGACCGAGCCCTCCTCCACCTTTCCGCCTTTGGCGTTCTTAAACGCCGCAAACACATCCTCCCGCGTGATGTGACGTCTCCTGATGTCGTTCAAAAGCCGTCATTGGTTTCGCCGACCAATGGGTTAATAGACTCGACGGCCTCGTTTCCGGGCAGAGCCAGCATGTAGTCGATGAGCGCATCTGCTACACGCGGCACGCTGAGCGTGGATGTAAGCAGGATCGGGGTCTCGATTTCCCCAAGTTCGTTCACTTGGGTTGAGCCGAACAGCTTGCCGAAAGCATTACCCACAAAACAGCACCCGGAACTTTTTCGCGGAACAGATTGGCGGAATGCGGCACGATGGCGGTCACGTGAGTACGCGTCGTCGCCTCGGACAATAGTCGCGTGTCCGACTTCAACGCCAGCAACGTCGGTGATTGCATCAAGCGTCCCAGTCGGCAGAACGCCGACCTTCAGCCCTAAGTCAGAACAACGAGGTCGTGGATTTGGAGTTGTGTCCTGAGCGACAGCGACGGCGATCACTAGCAGGACCACCATGGCGGGGATGAGGTTCTCAGCCATCGCCGGATTATAGCTGCCCCTCGCGGGGTGGCCGTCACGCGATTGGTCCGAAGCTTTAGTAAGCGAACAACCCTCTGTGAGAGTCCCCCGCAACGGGAAGGTCGAATGATGCTACTCCGGGTGGTCGTGCTCCATGCACGAGCAAGATCGGTTCACACAGGGACTGCACGAATGTGAATCCCGATGCCAGCTGGTCGCAAAGAGGTCTTCTTAATGAATTGGCGCCGAAGCTGCCAGCAAACACAGTGGGCCGACACCACTAGGACGATGGACGACGCAAGATGAGGTCACGATCGGCCAACGGGCTGAAGTTTGGCTCATGCCATATCATGTTCCTGTAACGAAAGTCCGCTTCGATGCTCACTGATGCTCCACCGCGAAAGAACCGCGCAGGATTCCTCGAAAGCGACCAGATCAAGGCGCTCGACCTACCGGGAAACGGAAAGTTAACAAAGATTTCCCAGCGCCTCGAATCCGCAATGAAGTCCGATAAGATTCGAGATGTTCGGAGCGCGGCCACCGAGTTGCTCGCAGCCGCCTCAGATTTCTATGAAGTCCCAATCTGCTTCGTTCGGGTATTAGCCGCAAGACCTCTACGCACCCGCGAGCACGGGACATTCGAACTGTTCGGCGACTACGCTCCCGACTCCATGCTAATTCGTGTCTGGATGCGGACTGCGGTTCGGAAGGAAGTCACATCTTTCGGTACATTCCTGAGCACGCTCTGCCACGAATTCTGCCACCATCTCGATTTCAAGAAGTTTGGCTTTGTTGATTCGTGGCACACGCGGGGCTTCTACGAAAGAGCAGGCGTCCTTTATCACAATGCGCGGGGCACACCGTGGAAGCGCCTATTCTGGGTTCCTGTGGCGGGTGGGCGCTGGCGGATTGACTGGCGAAGAACGAACCGGGGCGGGTAAGAGAAGGGCACGGTGCTGCCGTGTCCCGCACAGCCTTCAGTTGCTCCTCAGTAATTCCGAAAATAGTGCCCCACTCTTCTTGGTGGCGGGCACGCCGTAAGATGCCTGGAAGCAAACGCCTTTGCTATCCGGGACATCGGCTGATTTGGTTCGGAGGAAAATGCTCGACTAGAACCGCGACGTTCTGGATACGGCTGCGGAACTCTTCCGGTAGCGAATCCTTCACGCGCACCGAATAGCCTTCGCCATCCTCCTCATCGTCGTCATCATCGTCTTTCTTGTCTTCCTCTTCCTCTTCCTCTTCGTCCTCTTCCTCGTCGTTTTCCTCTCGACAGCGGGCATCCCCAATGCTCAAGCGAGCAGATGGGTATGCGTCGAGATATTCTGGACGAGTTCTGCTAGGACGAAGACCAACCGTGATTGACGCACTGGCTCTCATAGCCACTCATCGTACCACTGATTGACAGCTCAGTGCGGTGATACGATTGCTTCATGAAAACCCTCCGTGCGCTTGCTCCGGTGTTATTGACTATTTTCAGTTTGCAGATTTCGTCGTTTCCGCAGGCTTCCGGACAACAGCAACAGCCTGAGGTCGTCAAACAAGGCCAGCAGTTGATTCGTGAAGGCAAACCGGATGACGCCTTGGCGCTCTATCGCAAGACGCTCCAGAGCACGCCCGACTCGGTTCCCACCAACGTCGCGGCAGGGAGCGTGCTCGATCTGATGGGTAAAAGTGAAGAGGCGCGGAAATACTTCTCCAAAGCAATCGAGGTCGCAGACACGCCAGAGCACAAAGCTGGAGTGCAAAGGGCGATGGCGATGTCCTATGCTTTCGAGGGAAACTGCGACAAAACAGTTGAGTACGAACAGCAAGTCTTCGATTATTACGGCAGCGTGAGGAACTTCTTCCAGCAGGGAGAGATCGCTGACGAAGCGGCTCGCGTCTGCATCGATTCCGGCGATCTCGAATCCGCCCAGAAATGGTACAAGACCGGGCACGACGCAGGCATGAAAGAACCTGACATCAAGCCTGCCCGCCAAGACCTATGGAATTTCCGCTGGGAGCACGCTCAGGCGCGCATTGCAGCGCGGCGAGGTGATCAAGCTGATGCACAAAAGCATCTAGCGGCGGCTCAGGCAATCTTCGACAAAGGGACAATATCCGAACAAGCGCAGTTCTTGCCCTACCTCAAAGGCTACATCGCCTTTTACGTAGGGGACTACACCGCAGCACATGAGGAGCTAGGCAAAGCGAACCAGAACGACCCCTTCATCCAATGCATGATCGCTCAAACCTACGAGAAGCTCGGTGATAGGGACAAGGCGATGGAGTTCTACCGCAAGGCTTCCACAGCAAGCTCCCATAATCCCCCGGCCGCATACGCAGTTCCTTTTGCCAGAAAGAAGTTGTCTTAATCGGTTGCAGCTCCCTCTTCCAGAGCGTTCGCCGTGGACGAACTTTAGCGCATAACTCTGATCACCCAGAAAACGTCTCCGCTGGTGTTTATTCCTGCTTCCTTCCCTGCACTAACACTCAAACCCAACGGGTGAATGAGCTGGGACGACCGATTTGGCCAACCATGCTTGTACAATTTGGTAACCGCTGTGATAGGTTTCTATTTTTGGAAGTAGACCAGAGCGTTCGTGCGCCGGGTCCTGGACCTTGGTCTCCTTTCCGCCAGAGATGACATTACGGGCTACCCTCAGTCCATATCCATCAGCACGGCCATGGTCTCAATGCCGTCCCAGAGATTCTCGAGGCGGATGTTTTCATTTGAGGAGTGCTGGTTGTTGTCGTAATTGGCGATGAACTACTATCGTTCTGATCGTTCGGCGGCCCATTCCATTGCTCCGAGAGGGACGCTGCCTCCCATGGTCGGCCACTTTACAACCTTCCCCCCGCGCGCTCGCAGCTTTCTGCCGCCACCGTCCACGTAGCCGAACGCGAGTTCCTGACGGAGAGCGTCGTCGTTGACGGGGCGTCGGCAATCGCCTGTTTCTCTAAGGGGTCGAGGGGTGCGATGCCCTCGCAGAAGTGCGGGATGAGAATGTTGCCATCCTTATCCTTCATGGAGCAAGCAGCTGCGCCAGCATCGTCGCCGGATTCGGCGCCCCTTGGGAAAGTTGCGGACGTTTGAGTGTTTGAGTTCTGTCACGCTACCTTGTCCTGTGCTCTCACTCGGCCGGCTCGTATTGCCTTTACCAGTGCTGCATGGTCGCGCTCGGCCTGTGTAGCGTAAGAATCCGCAAACGTCGCCAGAGCTGAATCGAAAGCGTCACTCTTCCCAAGATACCCGGCGATCAGCGCTGCGTCGCCGGTTCGTGCGTGGGCCCGTGCCAGGGTCCAGCCGCAAATGCTAACGTACTCAACCCACTCGCTTTTGCGCATGCTTTCCAGATCGACCTTCATTTTCATGTCGCGCAGTTGGCGAAAGTAATAGCTGCGGCCTTCGTCATCGAGGGTCCATCCGAGAAAGACGTCGCTAGCTGACTGGAGCATGCGCTGCCCGGTTACCACTCGCTCGCCATGATTGGCATACCGGCTTATGCCAAAGTAGGGTTCGAGGACGGAGGAAACGGCCTCTTTAAATTGCAGCAGCAAGGGGTCGTGCTTGCCGGCCAACAGCAAGGCCACAGCGCAGCGCGTCCCAACGCTGCCTATTCCTACCACTTTCCGTGCAACATCGATGATGTGGTACCGGTCTAGGATGACGCGTCGCTCTTCCGGTAGTGACTGCCGATACCGGTGGAACATCTTGGTCACCTGCTTTTGAATCAAGTCGCTCTGTCGGGGATGGTAGACAAGAGGGGGGTGATCAACAATTCGCGGTCGTCCATTTACTACGTCCGCGATTTTAGGGAAAACATGCTCTGCGGTCTGGAACCGCGCTTTTTCCTCCACTTTCTGCCAGCGTTTTCTCGCTGTTATCGTACTTGCTTCATCGATGAACACCTCGGCGTCCATATGTGAGTACCACACTTCAAGTGCCTGCATTTGGGCGTACTCGCGCATGTGCTCACGATACGACCGTGCCATTGTAAGCACCGTCTCCCTGCAGTCGCCGCGGCTTAGGCCAAGTTCACGCGAGGATAGAACGATGCTGGCAGCCAGACGCTTAATGTCCCATTCCCATGAAGCCCGAAGGGTCTCGTCGAAGTCGTTTATGTCGAACAGTAGCCGACGTTCGGGACTCGCAAAGCCCCCGAAGTTGGCCGCGTGGCAATCGCCGCACGCCTGCACGCCAATGCCGGTTGCTGGAACTGTTGACAGATCCCACGCCATCAGTGCAGCCGAACCTCGAAAAAATGCAAAAGGTGACTGGCGCATTCGACCATAGCGAACCGGCAAGAGTTCCGGGAGGCGCCCGCGGTCCGAGTCTCGCAGCAACTCGACAGGATCAGGACGATGGGAAGGTGGGGCCCATTTAGCATGTGCGGACCGAGGAACTTTTCTGCGTAGCGCTTTCCCAGAGGTCAAGCGCTCCTCGATATTCGGCCCAAGCTCCGTCGATTCCTCTCTTCGGACAATCGTCAGCTTTGCCTTTTGCATACGTATCCCTACTCCTCGAGCAAGTATTAATGCCTTTGCACGTCAATCAAACTCGAACCGACTAATGAGCGAGTAGGAGTGCCTTCGGATTTTCAGCTGGGCGGTAATAGCCTGGTCAATAACCTCCGCATCAACCAGAATCTGGTTATCACGGAATCAGGCTGCCCGCCTCGGAGATGTGCCAGCCGGGCGAGCAAACAGTTCGCAGCTTGCTGAGTAGCGACAACCCGTCCGGAATCTCCGCTTCCTGCTTCAGTGAGATTCGGATTCTGACTCCGCACACTTAGGATGAGGCGGCTTTCGCTTAGGTTGCTGACCGCGCATGGGTTCGGATCGGCTTTCTCTGCGAAACGCGATCAAGTCCTAGCTGCGAGGCGAGCAGGGTCAGGGAGATCGCGAATGCGCCCGGCCTCCACATCGGCAAGGACTGCGCGGAGCCAGCGCAGATCGAGGCGGCATTGCTTCGCCATGTGCTCCATCAGATGGCGGCTACCGGTGGGAAGCATCGCTACCCATTGGCTATGCAATTTTCGGATCTCCGTCAAGCGCGCGTTCTGCCTATCGATCTGCGTGCGCAGTGCCTCGGCGACCAGGTTGAGGTCGGCGAGATGCAAGAAGAGCATGGGGCCGTAAAGAGTCTCCCTAAGGTCGCCTTCGGCGGTAAATTGGGCGTGCAATAGTTCGCGAAAGCGCTCGCGTCCGGGAACAGTGATGCGGTAGACCGTACGCATCCCGCCCCGAGCTACGCGCTGGTGCGCGACCGCGGTTAAAAGTCCACATGTGGCAAGCTGGCGCACGGCGTAGTAGAGCGTGCCGACATCTACATCGGTGAAGCACTCGATCATGGCCTGGGTCAGACGCCGCTTGATCTCGTAGGGATGAAAGTCACCACGGTGTAGAACACCCAAAATATATAGTTCAGCTTTCATTAGTATAATTGTACTATTATCCTTTTAGATCAAGGGAGGTGTGTGATGAAGCGTTCCATTCTCGCTTGCCTCGCAGGACTCCTCACGTGGATTGTCGTCGTCACGATGATCAACCGCGCACTTCGGCTGAGCCTGCCCAACTACACCGCTGCCGAACAGACGCTCCAGTTCACGCTCGGCATGAAGTGGGCACGTCTTTTGATGGCTATCGTAACGTCCGTTGTGGCCGGTGCTGTAACAGGTTGGATATCCCGATCAAGCCGTTGGGCGCCGTTGATCGTCGGTGGCGTGGTGCTTGCATTGTTTGTGCCTTTGCACATCGCCATTTGGAGCAAATTTCCGGTGTGGTATCACCTGACATTTCTCCTAACGATTATCCCGGCGGTGCTCGTAGGTGCGTTGCTGCCTCCGCGAAGGAACAAAGACCTCAATCAGGTTTACTCCGCACCGAGATAAAGTCTCGTCGTTTCAAACTGCGTCAACTGCAGGATGGCAGTGAAGCACATGAAGCCGCCGCCTAACCTCTTAGTGCCTGAGGCGGCGACTCAGAAACTTTTCCCCTCGGAGAACGGCTTCTAGAGCCGGCAGAAGATCTGTGTGTGCGTCTACCTTCAGGACGTATCCCTGTGCTCCAGTGCTGAAGGCTGCGTGAAGGACCTCAGAGCTGCGATCCGCCGTCAGGAACACTACTCGCACAGCAGGAACGGCCTCGCAGATGCGGCTGGATGCGTCGATACCACACAACAGGGGAAGGCCGACGTCGAGCAAGACCGCGTCGGGTTGCGTTTGCTTGGCTTTCTCAATCGCCTCCAGGCCGTCCCGGGCCTCGCCCACAATCTGCCAGTGCGCCCGCTTTCCAAGCAACGAGCGAGTAAATTCTCGCCAAGGGGCGAAATCATCCACTAACAAAATGCGACATGACGAAATGGAACCCAAGTTACTTGCACTCATGCGCATCGAACGCCGCACCGAACCCGCCGGACGGCGGCGTTTAATCGGATGGTCTGGGCTTCGCATTGAACTCTGCTCCGCAATCGCTGAGCCCAGAGGAAAGAATCGGCTCTCGAAGATCGAAATTGTCGAACTGGAAAAAGCGGTCTTAAGTTGTCATCGAGGAATTGCATCTACAGAGAGACACAGAGCGAGTCCATTACCTGGCAGCGGCGCGTTGCTTCTTTAGCAAGTGGCCCGAGCCCCGATTGACAGTAGTTTGTCAAATCATGGGGAACGTTGGCTCTTGTCTTAAATTGAACAAAGTGGCATGAATGTGTTCAGGTAAACAAAAACCGAAGCCCATCAGCGCTTGGCAACGATCGGTGGGCTCTACGCCAGGCCTACGCTGTGCGTGCGCTTGACCTCCTAACCCCAAGATTGCGGACGATCGTAAGGCTGCCGTGAACGGGCCGTCAATTGTTCAAAATGACAGCGGGTGTGCGAGAAAAAAACAGTGCAGCGAACCGAGCTTTGTCCTTACCACAATCGTTAAGAAAGAATCCAGTGCGCGGCCAGCTTACCTTTGCCGGAACGGATGTCCAAAACCTCACCGGCTCCGAAGAGGCCAAAGGTCGTCTCACCTCAACCACCGGTTGTTGCTCTCGAAGATCATGGGACGGGAGGAGGCCTGGAGCGTTACTGCGTCCAAAGGCCGATGGCCTTCTTGAATCAATCAAGCCTCGTCGTCCGGAGGTCCGGTGGCACCCGCGAGGTCTTGCGGCTTGATTTTTTCCACGTTGAATTTGGCGGCGCGTTCGCGCATCGTCTTTAGCACTTCCTCCAGAGGCGGGAGCTCGCCTTTAATCCACCGCAAGGGATTGATGCGGGCCACGACAAATGAGCGTAGGTAAGGGCTCACAAGCCCACGTTCCTTGAGCTTTTTCACAGCTGCAGCAACCTTCTCTTCCAGATCCAGCACCATTGTGGCGCGTCTCTCATGATCCTCAAGTGCAGCGCCGAGGGGCTCATCGGTAAAGGTTTCAAGGCGCCGGAGGATTGAATGGTAAGCACCGCCACCGAACCGCGATACTCGTTCGTAGCACACACCAAGAGTGACCAGAGCCGGTTCATCGAGGTAGAAGGCGAACCCGGACTCGGGTCGCGCGGCGCCTTCATCTACCAAACCGCGATAGATCCGGATGACCTCAAGCGACCGTTCTTTGAGGTTGTGCGCCTTTTCCGTGTTCAGCGCGAGAATCTGCCAGGCTACTTCCCGGTCCGCAACCACCAGCGTGGTGATCGACTTCGCCCCGAGCCGGCGCATGGCTTCCAGTCGGTGCCGCCCGTTCGGAGTCCAGAAGCCACTCTTTGGCGCGACAATAGCAATGATCGGATCGAGAAACCGGCCGGCTTTGTTGATGACGTCGGCCAGTCGCTTGTGATGAGCGTCCGACAGATCTCTTTGGAAAGGCGTGGGCTCCACGGCATCGATCGGCAAGATCGAAAGCAATACCGGGTGCCCACCGAGCGGTTCTTTGTAGGATCCAACAACACACCCACCAGCTTGGTCGATCGCTTCGGCAACGGTCGCGGCGCTTCCGCTCGGCTGATCGAGACGGCATTCGCTTGGGGCTAGGCCCTTGGTGCCGGGTTGGGCTTTACGAGGACGACGTCGAGTTGGTGCCCGCTTGACCGTGGTCCGAATCCATTCTAGCGGCTAGCTATAGCTAGCCCCCGCATCAATGCCGGATTCTTCGAGGTTCGCCCGAATTCCCCTGGGGCGTCTGAGCTCACTGTCGGACGGCTGCCCGGAGTGGGAAAATCGCTCGTCCTCAAGGAGACTAGGAGGCACGGCAAAGCGGAAAAGTATGAGGGCAACCAGTGTGGTGCGCCCCTCAGCGTGGTGCACGCAACAGAAAACACCGGATTGGACGCCTCGCGCGTTACGTTGCGCATTTTAGTCAGCTTCACGCCAAGAACCACGGATTGCACGTACCGTAGTCCTAAAGTTGAAGATACGCGAGTTCAAGATACTCCCCCACAGTCACACGGGGAGCGCCTCTCCGCCCTCTGGCGACGAGGTGACCGAGATCGCCCTCGAGCTGCGAGAGCGGGTGACTCTTGCCTCAACAGCGCCATCTGCTCGTAGCGGTTGGTCTGTGCATTTTCGTCAGGCCGAACAGATTGGTCCTCTACCAGCGCTTCTCGAATGATGCCGAATTAGTCAGCCGCAGTGGTGGCCGCCGGCTGCTGTTTCATCATCTCTTCCATCGCTTTCTTCATTTCTTTCGCCGAGGGATCCCCTTTGTGGGTCCCGACCATCCAGTTGTAGCCATCGGGATCGACAACCGTGCCGCAACGATCGCCCCAAAACATGTCCATTACTGGACCCAGAGCAGTGGCGCCAAGTTTCGTTGCTTTCTCGACTACTTTGTCGACGTTCTCGACGTATAGATAGAGAGTGGCAGGAGAGGCGCCGACGCTCTTCGCACTTCGCCTTCCCATCGCAGCACTCTCTGGACTAAGCATCAGAGTTGCGCCCCGCAGTGTCAGTTCTGCGTGCATCGGCTTTCCGTCGGGGCCCTTCATGATTCCGCGCTTTGCGAACCCAAATGCCTTCTGGTAAAAACTGACCGCGGCAGGAATATCTGTAACTGTGAGCGCAGCCGAGACCGCGCCATAGGCCTTCTTGTTCAACGGATCAATCTTCTTCTTTGCCATAGCGCTCCTTTCATGCGGAGGACATTGTAGCGAAAAGCTGGGAGCGGCGCATCTGGAGGAAGAAAGGCGTGTCACTCCATCTCCTTCCCTGCTCGGAAGCGGGCAGAACTCCTGACATGTCGATCAAGAGCTCGTTGTTACAAGTTTGCGCTTTTTATTCGCCAAAACGAAGCGATGAGCTCTGGCGGTGCTCAGGCAAATGAGAATGGCCTCACTTCACGGAGCTTATGACAGCAGAACACGGCGCTGTGGGTCGCGTTGTCTTTCGTACGGGAGCCAGAATATCGGGCGTGCCCTGCTGCCTCAATGTCGGACGACGTTTCGGACGCTGCTTCCGCGTTTCACCCTCAAATGTACGACGGTGCCAAATCGTTGAACGCCCGCGATTGTGTGATGTTCCGTCGCGCGCCTCTTTCCGTTCCACACGCCTGGCACGCCGGATTTCATCATGATGCTGGCGCGAAATATAACGCTAGGGGAATTCTGATTGTATGGTGTCGCCAGAGAAACGCCATCACCCTAGTACTCTACGCAGCCTCGACAGGCTGATCTGGCTCATCTGGCTGACCTGGCTGATGAACACCGAGTTCTTCTGCCCCGGTATTAGCAAGAATCTGGCGTGCTGTTTCAACCTCGTCCGGTGTACCGTGGGCGACCAGCAAGTACTTACCAGCTTTGATCGAGCTTTCGTACTTCAAGGCTTTGTCCTTGGGAATTCCCATACTATATAAGCCCGCACCGAGGGCGCTTAAGCCACCGACCACCACCGCACTTTCCAAAGCGCCTATGATCCATGCCACTGCGGAACCAGCCACCACCACGGGCCCGACGCCGGGTATCAGAAAAAGGGCAGATCCGATAAGCAAGCCCCAGAGTCCACCCCAAAATGCGCCTCTCTTTCCCCAGTGCAGCATCCTGTCGCCAGTCGTATAGTAGCCGACAACCTGATCCTCCGTGTGGTAGCCCTGACCCAAAATCGCGAGTTTCTTAATGTTGAAATCAGCCTTCTTGAGCAGATTGATGGCATTCTCAGCATCGGAGTGCAGTGGATAGACGGCCACTACTGAACTTTCTTTATCGATATTTCTCATTTTTGGTCTCTCCCAATCTTTGATTCTCAGCTGCGCTGCAGCCACGAAGTTGCATTTAAAAGCTATGCGTTCAGTCTCCTCTTCTTACTTAACGGACACTGAAGTCCACCACTGTCAAAAGTGATAGGACCGAATGGGATTACGGCGAGCAGGATGCGGGGTCAGCCTGACAATGTTCAGGAGTATAGAAAAAGCCCCGCCACCGGTCCGGGGCTTAGCGATTCAAGCCCGAAAGTACTTGCGCCGCAAGACTGAGGCTATTCCAGCAAGCCCGGTACCGAAAAGAATAAGCGAACCAGGTTCCGGCGTCGTTGTTGTTGGTGTAACTCTTAGATTGTGCCCTGCGATGTTGGTATCGCCACTTGAAATCATGGTCGACCCGTTAAAGAGCCCAGTACCCGTGTTGATGGTCAATTGAACCGTTGCCCCGTCTACTTTCTGCCCGGTGAACCAAGTGCCCGTCATCGAGCCCGACAGCGTGTACTCGTGTGTGCCGTTGGACAAAGTCAGTTCCGACCAAGTTTCAGGTCCCGAGAAGGTGCCGTTGAAAATTGTACCCTTGTCAATACCGTCAGCACCGTTGCCGGTAATCACAAACGATCCGCCGGCAGCGAAGGTGCCACCCATTGTTATGCTCCCATTGCTCAGTGCGCCCGTAGAGAGTGTGACGGTACCAAGAGTACCGACTAGGTTGCCCGCCTCAACCAAGGTAGACCCGCTGAGGCTCAAGCCCGAGTTGCCGCCACTGAGAGTGCCGCCAACGTCCGTGAAATCGATGGAGTTGGCGAACGTAGCGATCGGCAGTGCTAGCGTAAGCAACATCAACAAGAAGATACGCTTCATCGTTGTTCTACCCTCTTTCTAACCTCCTAAACTTTATCGTTCCGGTCCCGGAGGCCGCTGCCCTTGGTTAAGAAGACTGCGACCTCGACTTGCGGGACCGAATTCAGGAAGTGTAGCGACGGTACCCGGTAAATCTGACAGTGGCGACTGTCAACTCTGACAGGCGGGACTAGGGCAACTTTCGCGTCTTGAACTAGCGGTGTCAACCGTATACGACTTAATGTTAATCAAGTACTCACTGCTCATGTCATTGCGTCGCAGCTGTCCCCCCGCCCGGGAGGCACTTCGCTTGTATGTGGTTGATTCCCCTAGAGATGGTGGGCAGTACAGGGCTCGAATTTGGTGCCGTATATTCGGCGCTTTAGGCAGGGTTCGGCGCTTATTGCACGTTTTATGCACGTTCTGAGAATTCTCAGGGAGACGCTGGCGATGAACCGTGTCACACTCCGGATGAGTAGAACGCGGTTGGTGGCAGTGGTCGAGCCACCCAATACCCGGGGAACGCAAGTAGCGAAGGTGGCTCCGAGGAGAGAGGAGAGAGGAGACCGGTGAGCGAGAGGTTTCCTTTGGCTGTGTTCGCCGTTTCCGCTTCGTGCCCATTCTAAGTCCGCGCCATGGCTCATCGGAGGTTTCCCCGCTCACGGGCCCACCGCGTGCAGATTCCCTGCAGTGGGGATTCTTCAGACGTGACTCTCCCCCCTCCAGGAAGTGGGGTGATCCGGGGTCGTGGCAGCCGGTACGGGCGCAGGATTTCTGCAAATGTCTCCCACGTCAGCGTTCCAGTCGCTGCCGTGCTTCCCATTGGGGCGCCTGGACGGCGAAGGAGGGCGCCGCTGAGGGCGGTTGTACCGGCATTTTTGCGTGCGGCAAGCATAGTTCACCCTTCCCTCTTGCCGCATCGAGTCTGTCCTCCCGCTGGAGTAAACTGCGCAATTCCCGCGCGTCGACCACGCTGGATATCTACTAGCCAATTTCGTCCCAGAATCAGCGCGGCGCAGTTGATAGCCTGAATCAATTGGCACCAAGGGAAATGAGTGGTATTCTCCTGGTTCCGTTTATAACAAGGGCATTAGGAAGGACGAGCTTCTAGGAACGTCTTTGGCTCTGCTATGCAATTCTGGGATCTGTTTCAATGGTGGAACCTGATTTTCACGCTGCCGTTTGGGATCGGACTGCTGCCATTGCTGTTGCAGGCAGTGGGCGCAGTGCACTTTAGCTCCGGTGGCCCTGCCTGCCCGCCACACGTCGGCGCAAATCACTTACCCCACCATGTTACTGCACATGGTCACACGCCGTCCGCTGCGCCGGCGGCACACGGTCCAGGCGCACACGCACATGCTGATGCTCAGCAAGCGCCCGCACGCGTGCTAAGCATCCTTGGAATCGGCAAAGTGCCGATCATGCTCATCTTCTCGATTTTTTGCCTGATCTGGGGCGCAACCGGCGTTGCCGGCAATCAGGTTTTTTCCATGATTCTGCGCTTTCCGGCGCTTTATGTTTGGCCGTCAACGTTGTGTGCTTTGTTGGTCGCGTACTCTACGACCGGCGGGCTCTCGCGGTGGATTTCACGTCTGATGCCCGACACGGAGACTTACGGGACCGCTGAGCAGCAGTTGGTCGGGCGCACGGCGCAGGCGGCTTACGAGTTAAGCGCCAAGACCGGCTCGGCGTTTCTACTGGACGACCAGCAGAATCGCATCCAGGTTCGTTGCCGCACGCATGACGGGTCAACCATTCCCCGGGGCGCAGAGGTCTTGCTGCTTGAATACGACCCGAAATCGCGCATCTTCACCGTGGTGCGTCTCCAACGTGAGACTCCTCCCGCCAGCGTCCCACAGCAACAGTCAGAACGGCCCGTCCGGCTGCAGCAAAAAATGAGATTACGATAGGAGATTTTAGACAATGGCCCTGCAACGTATAGGTTCCGAAGAAGACAATCAGCCCGTAAGTGTATCGCGTGTCGAAGACCGCGGTGGCAGCACGGGCATGGCCGTCCTGCTCATCCTTCTCGGTCTGACCGCCATTGTCGGCCCGTTCTTCATCGAGAAGATCCCAGCGCTCAGCAAGATGATCATTTCCGGCGCGGGGCTTGGCGTGCTCATCGCTGGCGGTATTCTGCTCACGATCACTAGCATGTACGTGAAAGCCACCATGAACCAGGCATTTGTGCGAACCGGGGGTGGCGGCCCCAGAGTCGTAATTGACGGTGGTGCCATTGTCATTCCGGCAATCCATCGCATTGCCTGGGTCAGCCTGGAGACGATTCGACTACAAATTGAAAAAACGGGCGAGAAGTCCTTCATCACCGGCGACAATTTGCATGTGGATGTAATCGCCCAATTCTTCATTCGCGTCAATCGCACTCCCGAAGCAATCAAGGACGCGGCCACCTCGCTGGGCGGACGGTCCGGCCAGGATGAAGCCATCATGCGGCTAGTGGGCGACAAGCTTGTTTCCGGGCTACGCACCGTGGCTGGACGTAGCAATCTCGATCACCTGCACCGCCAGGTGGACGAATATAGCGCCGAGGTCAAAAAGATCGTCGAAGAGGATCTGGCCCACAACGGCCTGTTCCTGGAGTCAGTGACTGTTACCTATCTCAACCAGACACCGCTGGAAACCCTGCATCCGGAGTCGAACGTTTTTGATGCCCAGGGCGCGCAGAAGATCGCTGAAGTTACAAGTAAATCCAGGGTCGCAATCAGCCAGGCAAAGGCCGCTGCCGACCAACAAGTAAAAGCCCAGGAAGTTGAACGCGACCAAAAAGTCTTTGAACTCAATGTCACCCAGAGGAACGCACAGGCTGAATCAGAGCGTAAAGCCGCGGAATATGCAGCTGCACAGAACCGGCTTTCGAAGCTGGCGCAGGTGACGGCGGAGCAGGCCGTGGCCGTAGCAGAAGTAGACAAACAAAAGGCTGTGGAGATCGCCGCCGCCTTACAACAACAGGCGGTGCAGGCTGCCCAGATTGAGAAAGAAAAGTCCATCGAGATCTCGCAGCGCAAAAAGCAATCAGAAATTGCCAATGCCGAGACACAGCGCACAGCGGCAGAGACGGCTCGAATCCAGGCGGAAACTGAACGGGAAAAAGCCAACCAGGCGATGCTCACGGTGCAAAAGGAATCGGAAGCTGAGCGGCAAAAGCGCATCGCGGTGATCCAGAAGCAAGCTGCCGCGGAGCAGACCAAGATCGAACGCAACATGCA
>Ga0123355_10008081_pt1 | contig 15872 bp, 12 predicted proteins | sample TergutEmb28metaG_3_FD_89872 | JGI IMG/M metagenome (GOLD analysis project Ga0123355, IMG submission 89872) | Embiratermes neotenicus P1 segment gut microbial communities from Petit-Saut dam, French Guiana - Emb289 P1 | ecosystem: Host-associated > Arthropoda: Insects > Digestive system > Gut ...
GGATCATGGGAAATAGAGTGTATTGTGTCACCTTCCAAAACAAAATCATGCAGTTGCTGATATACAACATCCTGAGAAAAATGTTGTGATACTCTGTTAGATATAGGCAAAACCCTGTTTACACCCGGAAAAATTCTCAAAACATCCGGCGCAGCAGGTAAAGAACCCAAATTATTTACCAGAAACATAACAAAAACAACCACAGCCGCAAAAAACAAAAAGCAGCCAAGTTTAATGATTTGTTTCAACTTGCATTTCTCCACAAAATTTCTCCATATAGAAAGTTTACGAATACGTTAACCAAATTTCGCCGTATCGCTTATGTTAATCTAAAATGTGATTTTAGATTAACATAAAGCATCGGCATGTCAAGATAATTCACAGGTTCACTTGGAATTAACTTCTTTGTGATGAACTAAAACCAACTATCTTCCGCACAAGCTTCCATAACATCACCAGCTCCTCGCGATAAAACAAAACTGCAAATAATCCTGTTACTCCAAGCGCTATTCCAAAAACCGGCAGTGCATGTAATATCCATGAAAAATACGACACCTCTGCCATTTCGGGAAGAAGCGAAGCGAGAACTATAATTATAGCCGCAGTAGCGAGCGACAGTACTAACTTGCGCACAAACACCATAAAGCTTCTTTTTACAATATGATTCGATGCATAAAGCGACATTTGCACCGTCCGGAACAACATCGCACAAAGCGATCCAAGCGCCACTCCTACCAATCCAAAAAATTGAACTAAAATCACAGACAACACAATATTAATAACCACTTCAACTATCGCACCGTTTCGAGTCTGGCGAAAATGTCCGGCAGCATTAACCAAACTTTGCGCCGGCATACGAGCAATAAAAGTAAACTCTGCGGCACAAGCAATAAACGCAAACAGTGGTCTGTAATAATTAACATCATAAACGGTTGTCGTATATACAGAAACAAAAGGAACAATCAACACAGCGGCACATGCGAGTAGGAGTGTAGATGCCCCATATACCAGAAACTCATTAACCACGACACTGCGTCGAAGGGCTTTATGTTCACTTTTTGCAAGCATATCCCCAAAAGGTGCTTCAACACCGACACCTGCAACACTTACAATAATGAACCTGACAGTCCTAATGATAAATATATAAACAGCGAAAACCGATGTCTCCATTACCCCTAAAAACGCTGTCACAATAATAAACCCTACATTAGCCTGCACAAAATCCGCAAGCTGATGTGCAAAAGCGTCCCAGCGTTGTCTTATCGCACTATTGTCAGGTTGCACTGCACGCTCAAGCTTGTAGCTCTTATGAACATACAAATAAAGGATCAGTGGGTGTAATGCGAATACAACCGAGCTAACCAGCATTACAAGTCGTATCTCAAAGCCTGCCAGAATCAAATAAGATGCAATTGTTACGTTTAGTATTACAGCACCGACACGGGTAAAATAATTAATGTACGCCCGTTGATCTGCTATAAGCAATGTTTGATACGTCACGCCGAAAAAATAAAGGAAAAATGTACCAAGTCCAAGAACTAACGTCAATGTGAACACAAAAAACCAATCAAAATCGCCGCTCACAAGAAAAGGATAAAACATGGCAATTCCAACTAAAATACAGACATACATAAGAGCTATTTTACGGAAAAATCTCTCTGTTGCCCACACTATGCCACTAATCTTCACATTATCACTCTCAGCAAGCGGCTTATATAACGCAGCCCGTGTGGCTCCGCCGACTCCTGCGGCAAGTAAAGAAATATAGCCAATGAAGTGATTTATTGAAGAGATTACACCATTGTAGTCAGAACCGAAATTGGTAAGTATAAGCCTCGGCAAAATTAAGCCGGAAACCATAAACGCAACCACATAGATTAACAGTGACGCAGAGTTAAGTGCTGCCTTTCTCGCTCTCATTCGACACAAATCTCCATAATAGTAAAGTTTGTTATCAACATGTCTGATGTTGGAACCGCAATGATTCTGAATCGAATTTCATTACCAGCTATTCGATTTTCGGTATAAATTGCTCCAAAATAATTTTTATGACCAGGCTCAATATTAATTCGTTGAATGAAATGCCTGATATGACGAAGATCAAAATCTAAACTATACCATTCTATCCAAAATGAGTCAGGGCTACTTTCCGTTTCCAAATCAAAAGTAACTAAATAGTTAGTGTTTGTGTTTAGTAATATTGGCTGATCATACACTGATACTTTTGTTCTGGCATTTTCGCCGCCACTTTCTTCTAAATCACTCTTTCTTTCATGCTTACCCAGTTCGTTGATATCCACTTCAATAGAATCTGCACGGTGTAAAACATTAAATGTGCCACCCTCTGCCAGAAACTGATCCATCTGAATAAAACGCATAACAAACACATTGTCAAACTGGTCAGTAACCGTAGGAAACGCATTATATCTGTTTTGCATGTATCTAATAAACGCACTTTCAATGTCGTTATCGATGAAGTAAATATTCGGCCGCAGGAACACACTCGCACACCACTCGTCAAAACCTGCCGCTCTACGCTGATTTATATGAACAGGGGAATACAAAAGACCCCAATGCATAAGATTAGTCGGTCTCTGCTCTCTATAGACAGTAAATACAGGTACAGGCGTACTGCTTTTAAGTATAGGATTTTGAATAAATACGCTTTCCGGATTGTTCATAGCATACTGCTCCCGATTCAAACGCCTGGCAACATTCATATGAAATCCTGGAGATGTCGCTGATGCATTAACACCGCGAAAAGGTACATGAGCAAAGTAAGCTCCTGTGATAAAACAAGCAAGCAAAACAACTGGCAAGTATTTTTTCACACAAAAATCAAAACCCGAACGCCAGGTATATATAATATGCCAAAACAAAAGGCAAGCCGCTGGCATCAGAGGCACAAGGAAAGCTCTGAGATTAATACGCCCTCCTGTTGCATCTAAAGCTAAGCCCCCTAAACCAAGCCATAATAAAGATGCAACAAATCCCCCCATCATTGCTAATGCAAACATAACATTAAGCGCATTGTTCCATCTATCTAGCTTACCTTTACTAAAACATCTTTTCAATGCAACAATATGCACTAAAAATACAATCAATAACACTACAGTAGCACTTTTTGGCACTTCATTATACCTAACAAAAGACCAAACAAGTTCAATGGCTTCCGCAAAACGAGTTGAAAATGGGAGTGCTACCAATTCAGCTCTGTGGTACTCATTAAGAACATTGAAGTTATCTGTTGATACACGCTCGTCCATAAAGAAATTTAGTTGTACTAATTCATAAAGATCTCTGTCCCACCCAATACTTTCATATAGCTCAGGCGCATCATCAAACTGAGCGTGTGGCAAATTAACATATCTTCCCCATGGGTTATTCCATTCACGGAATTCTCTCATTCCATTAGTATCTGCCATATGAGAGTTTAATTCTCGTACAGAAATAAGAGTCACAGCCACACATATAGCAATTATTGCATACGTACGTATCTGCAAAAGCTTGTATTTTAAATCATTTTTTCCAAAAAAAGTTGTTGCTGTTTTGAAGAGCATAATTACTATAAAAAATCTGAACACACCATTTCCTGAAGCCCACCTAATAATGAACGAAAACAGTATAAGTATCACAATTGTAATAATGTCAACGACACGTGCTTTGTTCGATTCTCCACAAAAAAGCGATGCGACAACTACACAAGCCGCAGCTCCCATCATAGCAGGTGTAGTACTGAACTGAAATACTGTCGTACTAAAAAATAGAAAAAAGGCATATAGGACAAAGTAGAGAGCTATGGGAATAAAAAGTGCAACATCCTTTTGCATTGCGCTTTTCAAAAAGCTTTTTAGTATTAAAACATGAGAAGCAAAAATAAAAACAATATGCATGATTCCATACCACGGGATTATCGGAGTCAGTATGTACAACCCACTCATGATATATCCAAATACTATGTTTGAATAAAGAAGCAACGGGCTAGGTGTGTCTGTATAATATCCTGCAATTATGTACAAATTTAGTGCTTCATCAACGTTATAATATCGTATGGGAACAAACAAATACGTCACAACCATCAATAGTGCAACGAAAATTGCTGCGATAAAATACCGATTTTTTTCACTTTTATAACCAATTTGAAGCAATGTTGAGTCTTCGAGGATTTTTTTGAATTTGCTGTATCCTCGATTGAGTGCCTCTCTCTTGAAAAAACAAAAATACAGCATAACTGCAACCGTCAAGACAATGATGGAAAACGATATCCAAAATGACGCAGGCAGTAAAACATAATTCGCAGATGTCACCTCGTTTACAACCATGGTGATATAAGGTGCTTCCGCAAGATCCAATCTGAGTCTGTCATAACCTGAATATGGCAATGAAATTATATTAAGTCCATTTTCTAAATGAAGTCTCACTGAATTACTCTCATTGAAGTAGTGATCGCCTTCAAATGAGAAAAATATCTGAGCACTTGTTGGATCTTCACTAAGTTCACTTATGTCAATCTTTAAAAGTCTACCTGTCTGTTCCGGCACAGTGTCTAAGTAAATCATCGGATCGTCGGAAACAGATAGTATTGTATTACCATCCAATTCAAAATCATGCATTCGTTGATACACAATATCTTGAGAAAAATGCTGCGACACTCTATCTGCTACAGGCAATACTCTATTGACTCCCGGAAGACTCCTAAAAGCATCCGGCATGGATGGTAAGAGTCCCAGATGATTAACTATAAGCAAAAACAAAATAATCGTTACACCAAGTATTAAACAACAAACCAACTTAATGGACTGTTTTAAATTAAACATACATACCTCTCTACCACAAACTATTTACAATTCTCATAGCACCTTGACCATCAATAAGCTCTTGAGTTTTCTTTGACAATTCATATCGCAAATCTAAGTCAAAAACTAATTCCGAAATACCGTTCAGAATTTTTGTTAAAACTAACTCCGGACGCTCTCTAATATCCCCGGCATTAAGCATATATCCATTTCCAAACTTTTCTACTGCACTCCTCTGGTTATCTGCCAACAAAAATGCCACAGTCGGTATACCACATGCGCATAACTCATATAAAGTTGACCCACCAGCAGAAACTGCAATATCGCATTCCAACATCAAATGCGCCATATTCCGTACATTTCTATGTATAGTAACACAATCATACTTATGTTGCAATTGAGTCAAGTGGGCAATATGTGGATTCAACTGACCGGCAATTATATGATACTTCAAATCCTTCAATTCGGAAGTTTCCTTCGCCATTTCTATAATCTTACCTGCCGCATTAAGTGAATCCACTCCTCCGGCAGTGATTAAAACAGACTTAGCCGTAGTGCTAATTTCTCTTTTTTTAATGTTTTGAAATTCTTCGCGCAAAGGGGCATACCTGCATCCTAGCAATAATTTTGTATTAGGATAATCCTTCGGATAATTAAAAGTATGCGCATAGATATTATAGTTAATCAACATATCACATGAGTAATGAAACAAATTCAAATCATCAATATACATTAAATATGTTAAATCCTTTAACTTTTGCAGATATTTGGGCGTAGCATAGTAGCTATCAATAAGTAACATTTCTATTCCATAACTTTTTATCAAAGACATCATACTTTCGATTTCTATCTCAATGTCGTTCCACACAGAGTCAAGGCATATATAGTCAAATCCTTGCTCAGAAAGCATAGACTCCATCCGCGTATCCGCAACAATAAACGTGACATCTCCGCCACGTTTCTTTACAGCATTAGCGATTGACAAGCAACGCATTATATGTCCTGTACCTATCTCCGAATTTCCATCAGCACGGATGTATAACATACTAATCCTCGCTTTTTATAAATAATGAAAACGCATCTTGTTGTGAACAATGTGAAAACCCAAGCTTTTCAACTAAATAAATAGATGCCTCATTTTCATTGTGTATTTCGGCAAAAAATTTACGAACGCCCTCATTGCGCATGCTTTCCATTATAGCCAAAACAGCCTCGCTTGCATATCCTTTTCGTTGAAAATTTCGCTCTGCAACCATATATGATATTTCGCAAGTTCCGCCTTCGAAATCTACATTGTTTGCGCCGACTGTTCCGATTGCATTTTCAGATAATTTTTCAATGATAATAAAGTCAAAGCGCCTAAAGTTTGTCATATAGCTATTCTCAAGCCATTTCAAGTGCTCCTGCCTTGTAATCGGTTCAGGGCTTCTAAAATACCTAATAACCTCACAATCAGATCGCCATCTGACTAATAAGTCGGTATCTCCTTCACTTATCCCTTTATAAAGTAGCCGTTCTGATTCAAAACTGTGAAACTTTGTCATTAAGGCATATCCTCATTTAATATCGGCTGTCCTGCGTCATATTTCCTGCTCGCAGTTTTCTCCATCAGCTTAGAATAGTACTTAGGAGCAATGCCATATCCCGGACGAATGCTTCTTACATTTTCTTGCGTAAAAACTTCATTTTCTTTGATGTCTTTTACTGCAAAAAGCGAACGTCGAAAAGCAGTTGACAATTTTTCTTTTTCTGATAACTCATAGTTAACTTTACCCCTTAATTTTGCGGCCTCCTTACAATCGTCAACCATACTCTGAAACTCCTTCGGTTCCATGGAGAATTCACTGTCAGGATTCTTAATTTCTCGAGATAGACAGAAGTGCTTTTCAACCACAGTCACTCCAAGTGCTACAGCTACCACTGCGGCAAGCGAGCCCATAGAATGATCGGATAACCCTACGAGCGTTTTGAATCTCTTCTTCATATCCGCAATTGTGGCAAGATTCATATCATCGGGAATTGCAGGATATTCACTCGTGCATTTCAGCAGCACTATTTGTTCGTTGCCTTTTCGTCTACAAGCATCAACAGCATCTTGAATTTCCTCAACAGAACCCATCCCACAGGACATAACCATAGGCTTCCCCTTGCTTGCCACATATTCAATAAGTGGTATATCCACAAGTTCAAATGAAGCAATTTTGTAAAATTCAATCCCCATATCCTCAAGAAAGTCAACGGCGGTATTATCAAACGGTGTGGATAAAAAATCTAACCCCACACGTTCACATTCTTCTTTTATTATAGGTTGCCATTCCCATGGGGTGTATGCCTCTTTATAAAGGTCATAAAGCTTATACCCATCCCATAGACCACCCTTAATGATAAAATGCTCATTGCCACAGTCGATGGTCAACGTATCAGCAGTATAGGTCTGAATTTTCAAACAGTCCGCTCCTGCACTTTTTGCAGCACGAACTATCTCCAAAGCACTGTCAAGATTACCCGCATGGTTAGCAGACATCTCTGCGATGAAGTATACCCCTGATGTAAGTTTTTCATATATTCCCATAGTTACACTCCTGCGTCAAATCAACTTCTTTTATTGCACATTTAACGTTACCTAACTATTCTCAAAACCACTCTTTACTCTCTTTGACAACAAAGTCTCTTGCATTAAAACGCTATTGCTCAAACCAAATTGCATTCATCCATCAACCTGAATTTCATCTCAGCGAGTTCCCAATCTATCTCATTGTCAATATCTTGAACCTCTAGTTCGGATAAAATCAACGGCACAGTATTTTTGCAAAACAACGTTTTTTCTTGCAGAAAAGCTTGCGTACGCAAACAATAAAACTGCCCACAATCATGATACATTGTCTCCAAATCCTGAGAGCGTTTGTTCAAATTCTCAGGCCATTTCAATTTTGCAAAATTGTTTTCAACGATATGTCCACGTAGAGGAGGAAACGTAAATGGAACTAAGGGAACAACAGCATCAACATTTTGCTCCTTTAGTTTATCAAATGCTTTCTTCAATTTTTTTACTGTAACAAATGGTGCTGTCGGATAAATACAACATAAATAATCAAAGAACTTCCCACGTTTGCTATAATCTCCGAGCACTTCAAGAATTACATCAGACGTTGTTGCAAAATCATCAGATGTCTTTGCATTTCTTAAAAATGGCACCGTTGCGCCGAATTTCTTTGCAATATCGGCAATTTCATCGCTGTCAGTTGATACCATTACTTCATCAAACAAACCGCTATTTATAGCCGATACTATTGAATATGAAATTATTGGCTTCCCCAGAAAGTCTTTGATATTTTTTTTCGGTATCCGCTTGCTACCGCCACGAGCTGGTATAATTGCTATATTCATATTTGAACCATTCAATTTTCTTTTCTTAATTGCCCCACAACAATCTTCACCGCATCTATGACTCTGTCGACCTCATCATCTGTCAGCGAATAGTAAAGTGGTATTGATAAAAATCCCTCATACACCTTCTCCGTATCAGGGCATAGCCCTTTTTCATACCCTAACTGGCGATAATGCGGATGGTAGTATACAGGTATGTAATGTACATTGCAAATTATATTTTTTTCCGCCATTGCATCGTAAAACATTCGGCGTGTGCAGTCAAGTAGCTCATAGTTAAGCTGTATAATATACAAGTGCCTCACAGTGTCTGACCCCGAGATTTCTTTCTGAGCAATGACTTCCGGCACAGCTGAAAACGCTTCATCGTAACGTTTCACAATTTCCTTACGTCGTTTAGCGAATATTTCCAACTTATCTAACTGACTCAGTATAAGTGCCGCTTGAATATCTGTCAAGCGATAGTTATAACCTAGTTCTATTTGCTCATAATACCAAGGGTCATTGGATGGATTCTTCATTTGCATTTGATTACGTGTGATACCGTGAGTGCGGAACAGCATAAGTTTGTCATAATATTCTTTGCAATTTGTAAGTATGGCACCACCCTCACCACAGGTAACGGTTTTGACAGGATGGAAACTGAAAGTAGTCATGTCCGCTACATTACCAATATACTTTCCATTGTATTTTGTCCCAATCGAGTGCGCCGCATCGCCCACTAAAACAAGATTATGCCGCTTACATATATCTCGAAGCTCATCATACTTTGCTGCTTGACCTGTAAAGTCAACGGCAATTACAGCTTTAGTTTTTTCAGTTACCAACGACTCAACAGACTTAGGGCAAATATTATATGTATCCGGTTCTACGTCTGCAAACACAGGCGTACCACCACAATAAAGCACACAGTTCGCCGAAGCAGCAAATGTCATTGGCGTTGTTATGACTTCATCGCCTTCGTTAATATCCATAGCATAGCAAGCGGCGTGTAAGGCAGCCGTTCCACTTGCAACTGCAACAGCATATTTAGCTCCTGTAAGCTCGCATAATCGATGTTCAAGTTCCGAAACCTTCGGTCCCTGTGTTAGATAGTCGCTAAGCATAACCTCTCGAACCGCTTCACAGTCTGCTTCATCAATATATTGACGACCATAGTGAATTAGCGTAGTGCTGGTCTGTTTTTTGTCATGTATTGTAAATTTATTCATTCAAACTCCCACTATTATGTTGTGACATCTAAGAACGCTTACTATAAGTACAGTGCCGTCACACATTTCCTACTTTTTCTCTATTTTCGTCCATCCATTTTCTAAGCTCTTCTATTGTCATCCAATTTGCATTGCCATCAGACGCATAGGAAAAACCTTCAGAGACCGGAGCCCCATCTTTTATTCGACCTTTTCTGCCGTTTTCATCTATAATTTGCGGTAGTATCTTGTAATGTTCTTTGTATTCAAACGTATATGGTGCATCTTCCGTACCTATCATTTGTTCATGCAGCTTTTCACCGGGGCGGATACCCGTAATTTCGATTTTTGACACTTCTGATATAGCACGGGCAATATCAGTAACCTTCATTGACGGGATTTTTTTGACGTAAATCTCTCCCCCAACCATATCGCTAAAAGCATGCCAAACTAATTCTACACCTTGCTCTAATGTAATCATGAACCTTGTCATTCGCTCATCAGTAATGGTTAAACTCCCTGTCTTCGCTTGCTCAATAAAGAAAGGTATAACCGAACCTCTGGAGCACATTACATTTCCATAGCGAACTATAGAAAATTTTGTACTACCAACACCTACATATGAATTCCCGGCAATAAAGAGTTTGTCGCTACACAGTTTTGTAGCACCATATAGATTTATAGGTGAACTTGCTTTATCAGTGCTAAGTGCAACACACCCTTTTACGCCCTTGTCAATGCAAGCATCAATGAGATTCATCGCACCTATCACATTGGTTTTCACGCATTCAAAAGGGTTATATTCTGCTGTAGGTACTATTTTCGTTGCAGCCGCATGGACAACATAATCAACGTTATCCAATGCACGGTAAAGCCTGTCTTTATCACGTACATCACCTATGAAAAACCTGATGCGATCATCATCTTTGTATTTTTTAGCCATTTCCCACTGCTTCATTTCATCTCGTGAAAAAACAATGAGTTTTTTAGGACCAAAACGCTTTAAGGTCATTGGCACAAAGACATTACCAAAAGAACCGGTACCGCCAGTGATTAGAATAGTTTTATCGTTTAACATTTTATCACACCATGCTTTCATTATAGTTATAAAGATTTTGCTATTGTATATGCAAGAATTGAGTCTGCGAGCAGTCAGAGCTCTTCTCAACATCAGAAATTTATGTTAAAATTCCAAAAGTTCCATGCGATGACAATATTCACTTGTACCTAAGGATAAAATTTTTGCAAGACCTTCGTCGGCTTCAAAATAGCCAACATCGTACCAGTACTTGGTTATTTCATAATTACTTATTAAGTTATGCATTGCGTAATTTTGAAGTCTAATAGCATTTAATGCCGACTCTTTTTCTTTTAATTGCAATTCAATTTCACCAGCCACATATTCTTTTTGGTAACGTTTACCAGCTTCTGCTAAGAATAAGTTAGTCCTGAATACTTTAATTCGAGCTGGGGCAAAAGAAAACAAATCCACTAACACATTTTGCATCAAATTGCAAAACCCTTGATATAAGAAAATGCGCTCCAGCCCTGGTAGTTTCCGACATCTATTCTCGCGAAACATATTTATCTGAAAATCACTATCAAGACTCTTGAATACGGCCATTTTTATATCCCGAAAATATTGCGCCTCCGTTTCTAATGAAAAAGATTCGGAACTCACATGGTTTAATCTATACAGTTCGTTATAGTAAGAGATGTCCACGCCACACCTACGGACGTCCTCACACAAAAACTCATTTCCTCTATAGTTAAGGACTATAACCAAATCGAATTCTCGTGTAATTTCATCCACATCAAGTCGTTCATTAGCAGGACCAATAATCGCAACTCTCTTGCCGTGAACCAACTTATGAAATGCTTTTTCAGCCTTGTTATTAAACTCTTTCGGTGGCAGAATCTCACCCAGCTTTCCTTGTCTTGCAAAAACGGACATTAATTGCCGAATTTCATCATGATGTCGAATCCATAGTTTACTTGCTCGACCTAAAACCTTCATCGCATTTTCTGGTTCATTCACACTCAGATAACTTGCGTACAATCGCTGCACGTCAAAATAATGCACTTTTTCCCTATGCTCATATTTTTTGATTAGTTTACCAATACAAAGTTGTCTAATGTTATATGACAATACAAAAAGACCACCAGACATAGCGAATGTTTCCGCATCCAAAAGCCACATAATAGACAACTCATCCGCATAAGACTCTACCATACCTTTTGCTTGTTGAACAAGCGTTTGGTACTCATTTTGAGAAAACCTTGCACTTATAGCCTTGAAAATGCACTCTGTAACCTCTTTTTCCTTCATATTTGTAAACTTAAAGGAAAACATATGATTTGAATCGCGCAGGCCATTTTGAGTGTATTTATCCAGTCTATCCAGATTTATACTCATGTGTTTTGCAGCATATCTATAAGCTGATAATTGAGTTATAATTTCCCTAATAGACATATCTCCATTCAGGCATGCTTGAATCCTTGTGCCACTCAATTCAATAAGTTTTGATAATTTCATCCTTTTCACCACTCTTGACATCGACTACCTATATATATTATTAAACCCATAAAGATGTCCGCATTTTGCACCTAGTCACGACAAGTTATATATCAACTTGCCGAAAAACAATAACTCTCATTTATTGTTTGACCAATCACCAAAAATATCTTCTATTGCGCTTTCCATACTATATCCCACCTTAAAACCAAACTCTCTTTCGGCTTTAGAGCAATCCATTAATGATTCACTAAGGTCTTCAGGTTTATCTGCCAGGTAATTAATGGACGAAAGATTACCAAACACTCTATTTATTATTTCCGCTAACTCGCTAATAGAAACCGTGTTTCCAGCCCCAATATTGTAAACTCCGCTTTTTTCGTTGGATTGCAACGCACACATAAATGAGCGTGCAGCATCCTTCACATATATATATTCACGTTTGCCCTTCCCCGCGCCATATATAGTTTGAGTTTCATTTGTTTTTGCTCTATCAAAAAGCGTTCTCAATAAATATCCCTTTTGCTCATCTGCGCTAAGTATCTGAGCAATCCTCAAGCATTTAACATTCAAGCCATGCTTTTTACTATATATTGATGCGATTGCTTCCATCGCAAGTTTTGAAGCTCCGTAAAAACTTGCAGGAATAGCAGCTTCTGCTTCTCTCCACGGCAATTCATTTGCATCGCTATAAACACTTCTTGACGAAGCACATACAACGTTCTTAACGCCTGTGTTGACACAAGCTTTGAATATATTGTCGGATATTGTAATATTATCCAAATAATGGTTAAAGCTATCTTGTTTGAGAGAGGGAAGTCTTGTTCCTGCCATGTGAACTATCGCATCTTTGCCCGATAATATATCACATAATGAATCAAATGTGTAGCTTGTTTCAACCCAACTAACTCTCGTATCTAAACCAGGCTGCACACTTCGTGTCAGAGCTACAATATTGTGTGCATCTGAATACAGGTTAATGAAAGCATCGCCAATAATTCCGGATGCACCTGTAACTACAAGATTCATCCCTCTACCTCTTTTATCACATATCCGCACTTCTCCATGTGCCCATTTAGCGAAGCCACCGTGTCTCCATCTTTATAATACCAAACTAAATCCAATGGAGTTCCCACATCATATTTGGTCTGTCTAAATATCTCATTTGGTTTTTCGCACATAAACTCCAAAGAATATTTTTTAGCGGGAAATTCACATTTGAACATAGGTTTATTGCCATAGAGCAAATATTCAAATGATGCAGCCAACAAATCATCACCGCAATACCGCTTTATCAATTTCCACATATGGCAACCGTCCAACCTTGGCGTAATTTCAATTATTTTAGGTGCACCCTTGGATAATTTTATCTGATAGTAAACAGGACCATCTTTTATGCCTAACCTCTCTGCAGAACGTCTTACTAAATCCATAATCAGTGTTTGAATCTCAAGACTTGCCAGCGTTGGCAGGTGATGCTCTTTTATAATTCCACCGGGAAACTCATTGAATACCATACGGTCAGAAATGAGAGAAAAAACCATATCCCCTTGACAGAAAAAACAATTCACCGAGAATTCCTGACCATCAGCATATTCTTCTACGATAACTCTTTTTGACGCAGAAAAACGCAAGGATGCATCAAAATGTTTTTTGAGATCCTCTTCACTCAATGCCTCAAAAACACCGCGCTGACCTTGAGAATCAACGGGCTTCATTACACATGGGTACTTTCCCCATTTTTCAAGGTCTGATAAAGTTTCCGCAATCATAAACTTCATATTCCCATTGAAGTCTTCACCTAGCGCATTACGAAGTAGGTACTTATTGTTACATATAATAGGCAATTCAGGTGTCATAAAACATGGTATTCCAAGCTTTTCACTAACTTTTGCAACTGTCGGCATTGCCAAATCAGAGCCTATCGAATAAACGTAATCAATTTTTTCTTTTTGAGCATAATCGCACACTTTATCAACATCAGCTATATTGATTTCTGCAAAATTCACAGCTCTTTTCGCACCTTTATCACTCGCAGACCAACTACATACGTGAACTTCCAATCCCTCTATTTCATTAAGGTACTCAATAGCATCAATTTGTGCATTCCCTGCTCCTAGAATAAGAACTTTTTTCACTCCGACACTCCCTTAACCACTTCCCTTATGACATATTGAGGTAAGTTGTTTTGATTTATATATATTCTTCCTATGTATTCTCCAATCATACCAAGCATCATCATCACAACTCCGCCAATAAGGAGCATTATCGCCATTATGGACGGAAATCCTGTAGCCATATGAGGGGTGATAAACAATCTTCTTATTATTATAGACAATCCATATACAAATCCACCGAAAGCCATAAGAAATCCAAATAAGGAGGATATTCGTAGAGGCTTTACGGAAAAGGCAGTAAACCCGTTCAGCCACAAAGAGAAAGATTTCCTAAACGTGAAATTGCCGTGTCCGGCTGTTCTTTCGCGCTCTTCCATAGACACATTTGCTATTTTATTTGTTGTTTTGAGTAGTAGTCCTGAAATATATGGGTAATTATTTCTGTATTTTCTTATCTCATCAGCTATGAATCTCTTAAATACACTGTAGTTTGATGTCTGTAAATCCTTTGGTTTCCCAATAATAAAATGTGCCATCATTGAGTTGATTTTGCTTCCAAATTTTTTGAATACAGATTGCTTGATTATCGTATAGGCAGCGTAAACTGCATCACTGCCGCTTTGAATAGATGCAAACAAATTCCAAAGTTCATCAAGTGGGCATTGACCATCATCATCAATATTTATTACATAATCTCCTGATAGCAGCGAGTACCCCGCCAGCATAGCTGACTGCTTGCCTACATTTCTGGTTAAGTCAACAACTATTAGCTTAGTTTCTCTTCCCGCTCTCTTCTTTAGAACTTCCAGAACATTATCAGGTGAACAATCATTTATGCAAATTATCTCATAGTCATATTCGGGCTTTTGAGCCATTACTACGTGTATCTCATCCAAAACACCTTCAATTGTCAGCTCAGACCCATAACAAGGGATAACAAATGACATTTTTTCCATGTAGTCGCTCCTAAACTTTAAGTCTGAAGTAGTTATGCACGCACTCCACCACTTCCTGCAATTCCTGATTTGTAATTTCATGGTACATAGGAAGTCTAAGTAATCTCTCACTTATCGAGGTTGTATAATTATCAACACCATGAAATCTCCCAAACTCGCGACCAGCCTCTGATGAGTGTAACGGTACATAGTGAAACACCGCCATGATACCATTCTCTTTTAGATAGTCAATAAGCTTAGTTCTTGTCTCCAGATTCTCTACTTTGATATAAAACATATGAGCATTATGAGTACATTGTTCAGGAATCACAGGAAGCTCAACTGCACCACTACTCTCCAAATCTCTCATCAACTCGTAATATATATTCCAAGCGTTCAATCTCTCATCATTTATCGCCACAGCTTCTTCAAGTTGTGCGTATAAATAGGCAGCATTCAAGTCGCTTGGCAAATAAGATGAGCCAACATCAACCCAACTATATTTATCCACCATGCCTCTGAAAAACTGACTTCTGTTCGTTCCCTTTTCGCGAATGATTTCAGCTCTTTCAATAAAATCAGGATTTTGGATGAGAATAGCTCCACCTTCGCCCATTGTAAAATTCTTTGTCTCATGAAAGCTGAAACACCCTATATCGCCAATCGCACCCAGATATTTATCCTCATACTTCGACATTACGCCTTGAGCAGCATCTTCAATCACATATAAGCCATGTCGTTTAGCGATATCCATTATTGCGTTCATCTCGCAACTCACCCCTGCATAATGTACAGGCACTATTGCTTTCGTTTTTTCGGTTATCGCATCTTCTATCAAGCTCTCATCTATATTCATAGTATCGGGGCGAATATCAACAAAAACGATTTTCGCACCTCTTAAAACAAAGGCATTTGCTGTCGATACAAAAGTA
>Ga0123355_10008082_pt1 | contig 15869 bp, 9 predicted proteins | sample TergutEmb28metaG_3_FD_89872 | JGI IMG/M metagenome (GOLD analysis project Ga0123355, IMG submission 89872) | Embiratermes neotenicus P1 segment gut microbial communities from Petit-Saut dam, French Guiana - Emb289 P1 | ecosystem: Host-associated > Arthropoda: Insects > Digestive system > Gut ...
CGGCCAAAAAAACCATGTTTTACAGGGGGGATTTTTTTCTTCCCCAAAACATTGAAAACGGGCCTGGGGGCCCCCCCCCCCCCAGCCTCCTATTCACTGGGTACCAGGGGAGCTTTGGCCATGGGTACAACAAATGGGTCATGAAGGTGACTGCTCAGATCCATCTAGTGCCAAGGTCAAGAATAGGTGGACCTATACTTCCTCAGCCCCAAATTTCATAGGCTGCACAGGGACAACTTTACCATTACAAACATGATAAATCATTTACACTTATCAGTGGCCAATTTATAATCTCGTACATGCTGTCCCTTTTGTCAGTCACATTCCTATTATCTCTAATTAAAATAAAGGCTGAAAAAGACATAGAAAAATTCAGTCAAGACACTTGGCCTTGGAATTTAATTCACGTTTATAAGAAGGCAATGCTTGCCTGATACACACAGAAATTATGATTATGTTTAACAAGAAAAAAATATACACAAGGATAAAGACAATGACAGCTCAGGCAATAAAGTATGGGCAATAAATAGGTATTTAAAGGTTGGTTCCCAATCGGGTAACTGGTGCTTTTCTAGTTCCATCTCAAGAAGGGGAATGGGGGTTTAGTCTCATCCTTCTCCCTTGTTGAAGCAGAAACAGTGTAGTTGAACACTAACCTGTAGCTAGTACTAATTTAGTACCACACTTCATTACTAATGCAGTTAACTTTACAACCACATTCCTATTTTCGTACACATATACAATTTCACTTTCAGTTTTTAGGCATGTTCACAAAATTTTGAACAGCAACTATCAGCTTCATCATGTCTGTCTGTGTGTCTGTCCATCTGTCTGTCTGCCTGCATGGAACAACTTGGCTCCCACTGGACGGATTTTCACAAAATATGATATTTGAGTATTTTTCAAGATTCTGTCGAGAAAATTCAAGTTTCATTGAAATTTGACGAGTATAATGGGTACTTTACATGGAGGTCAATATACATGCATGATAATACCTAGTTCAGTTCTTCTTAGAATGAGAAATGTTTCAGGCAAAAGCTGTAGAGAAAATCAAAACATACATTTCATATTCAATATATATATATTTTTTAAATCACACCATTTATGAGATAATGTGGAAAAATATAGTAGAGCCAGGCAGGCCACAGATAACAATGTGGCACATGTGCATTGCATGCTGCATATGTAAGGCTACTAATAAACACCAAGAATATGTAGCACTTTTTGCTTTTCCCCTGCAACAATGGTTGCATGAATGTGCCTTAATGTTACATTTTAAGTACATCGCCTGTCTTGTACAATAATGACTGTACGTGTGGAATCGGTATATGGCAGTCAAGTATTTACACATTATGAACAAAGAGTAGCACCAGCACTGCTCACAGCACAAAACAAGCTACATTTAATGAAATACTGCAGATTATCCAAAGGACCAAAGAAGGACTAGTTAAACATTTCCTCTCTATACCATGAAAATTCATTTAAACTTACCACAATTTTTATTTTTTTACCATTTATAAGTTTGGTGTTTTCATTTGGGTTCATAACTATAACTGCATACCCAAGTTCTCTTGCACGTTTGATGAACGGGATTTGCGACCCACTTTGTAAACTGTCATTTATGATCAGACTGAAAACAGAACCAGGTTAATTTTAATTTGTGTCAGAAAAATATGGCAATGAGTATGGCTAGCTAGAAGTAAGTCCCATATAAAGTTCTAGCAGTGTGACACTGTGCTGGCTAATCATGTGTGTCACATACTTAAGGAGCAGTGATAAGTGGGTACAGAGTAACGGTGTAGTCATGAGTAGCAGGGGAAACCAAGGTATTCAAACAGCTGTTCCAGTGCACTCTGTTTATTAAAATTCTCCTATTAAATTCTCTTGGATTTATTATGAACGAATGTAAAACTGGCATCTCCTTAGTTTTGGCATGAAAAATTAGGAGTGGCTTGCTAAATTATAGGCCAGCATTTCCTGCAAACACAACATAAAATGTTACACCTTACCAGAACAAAAAATTTCTGCTGTTGTATAAAATCTCATGTAAGAGAATTACTATACTTTATAATTTATTTGTTTATATATGTCTTCTAGTTTTTACATGTTTTCACCATTAATCACAAATATGGGCAAAATTCAATAAAATTTCTGGAGGAAAAAAAATATAATAATAATAATGAGGGTAAAGATAGTAGTACTCTCAGTTTTGATTGTAAATGAAAAATAAAATAAACATATGCACTCTTTTGGGAACTAGAAAATAATGGTACAGGACTGTGCAAATTTATTTTCACATTTCCTCAGCATCATATGGCTCTCACTGACAATATTTCAGACTCAAAGCTGAAATAAATTTCGTTTGTGAGAGCATACGTTCACATGTTTCGAAACAGAAAGGTTGTTCAACACCAATAACTACCCTCCCTACAAGGTTTACATTACCTCCGAGCCCACTGCCCTGATTTCACTACACCACTTCCAGGAATCAGAACAAGGAGAACATCTGGCTTTGACAGTGCATCTGTTGAAACAAAGATAACTGCACTTTTTTGCACTGCCCCTTGGTGAGGAACCATCATTCTCTGGAGACCAACTTCAGTCTCAAGAAGGCCATACACATATTCTGTTATCACCTGTAAACATAAGCATAATATGACTGAAGAATAAAATCCAACTAGATGCCACTTATTCCTTTATTATGCTTATGTCAGGCTCAACACGTTTTGGGCACCATTATGCCCATCATCAGGAGCTCACAACAATAGTGTTGGTTACCACATAGGCCGTCTGGTTCTCGAGTTGCTGCTGGTTGGAAGTTAAGTGCAGGCAGGATGGATGAGTGTCCGGACCGGCTGTAACACTTAACTTCCAACCAGCAGCAACTTGAGAACCAGACGGCCTATGTGGTAACCAACGCTATCGTTGTGAGCTCCTGATGATGGTCATAATGGTGCCCAAAACATATTGAGCCTAACATAAGCATAATAAAATAATAAGTGGCATCTAGTTGGATTTTATTCTTCAGTTATCAAGATGATGCACGGTTCAATATACATCAAATAAGCATAATATGTTAACCTGGTATGTCACATTTGTATATACCTATGTGGGAAAATCTTATACAACTGATAGAAAACTTCTGTAAAGAGCACCAGTTAAAAGTAATTTTACCATAAAAACTGAAAAACACTACAATTTTCCCACATATGACAAATGTTATTAAACACATCACAGTCAGAGTTACATATTTTATAACTTCTAGAACCACATAAAACTTCAAGAACCCATAAAAAAGGCATCAGTGTTGTTCCATGCTCTTCAAGTTCCCATGGCTGCCATAAAGGTATTAAGAATAGAAGGTATGAAGAGTAAGCAGATGTGAATTCCAACAGAATGATGTTCATACTGAACTCAGTGAACAAAGCAAACTGTAATACTGATATCTTTGGTAAAAATGGGGGGCAGTCAGTCACATTCAACTGGCTAATAAGATAAGGCATTATTCTGGATCTCTAAAAGCACTGTATAAAACTCTGCTGAAAGATTCTAAAATTTGTTCTTTTTTCCCCCTTAAAAAAGAGAGGATCACATTATGCGAGAACACTGCTCATTAAAAAATACTAAAAATATAACAAAAAGATGAGATTATTTCAGAATAATGCAACTACACATCATCCTGACTCAGGCGGTCTACGGAATTACATGACTTGGTATTACATGAATCTATCACACAATTCCAAACTTCCATTTACATTTAACCTTCCATGTAACACTCTGTTATATAAATATGCAGCTGCACGTTGCATTGTGAGATCTGAGGTCTGTACGACAGTTATTTTGATATTACTGCTGTCTGGGATGTAATGCTGTACCACATGCCAGAAGACTATACTCATAATAACCATAACATTGCCACTTAGGATATTACATCAAAATAAGTCCACAATGTGTATGTCCTGGCAACGTATTTTCCACCCAACAAAATTATTTTCATGTGATGGATTCTCTTTCCATGGAAGAACAATAAGGTGCCCACTAATACAAATTATACAGGGTCTGTACTTTATATGGCTCGCATTGCTGTCCCTTCTTGCCTGCTTCTATTTCGCATCAAACTTCTGACTCAGCAAGCTAGCTGCACCCATGCTGTCACAAAGGTTGTTACTGTCTTGTAGTTTTGGATAGCCAGTCTTGCACAGCAAATGGGTGTGTCTCGATAATCAACAAGAATTGCAACAAAACTGCTGCTTTACAGCCATATAAGATAAGGAACAACCATGGTTCATGAATTCTATGACACAGATCACGTAGCAAGAGTGAATTTTGTGAACTACTACATTCATGTGGTGTACGATGGTAACACAGATCCCACACTCATCCTGTTTGTAATGAAGTGGATTTCAGTCTCAGTGGATACATGACCTGAAGTCTCAAAATAACAGGTTTTCCATGTTAAGCCACAAAGTGCCATTACATGATGTTTCAATTGGTGTGTGGAATAGATTAGAGGATCTATTTATTCTGAGACCACAAATTCACGTCCATATATTACACATGTTTGGATGCCATATGCTATAACATTACGATATTTAATTAAATGCCATGCACTGTTTACAGAGTAGCCTCCTCTTCACCAGATTTGAACCCATAAAATTTTATGTACAGAACATTAAAGAATAAAGTGCTTACTAATAATCCTAGCAATGAAGATGGCCTGAAAGGAACCATTCAAAGTAAAGTACTTTCAATTTCACCATCAAAACTTGAAAATGCAATACAAAATATGTTCGTTAAGTTACACACGTCTGCAAGACAAAGGAATCTATTTTAATACAACAATTCAAATTATAGGCCCATTTCACTGTTACCAGCCTTTGCTAAAATATTTGAGGAAGCAATGTACAGTAGGTTAAGTCATCATTTGCAGACTAGCAATATACTAGGCCCAGAACAGTACACTTTTAGGAAGGGCAAGTCTACTGAGGATGCTGCATTTAGGCTAACTGACAGTGTACTTAAATCTCTTAACCAAAAGTTATATGTTGGAGGAATATTCTGTGACTTATCAAAGGCTTTTGACTGTGTAAATCACGAAATTCTGTTAAGTAAGTTGCATTTTAATGGTATTCAAGGAATAACTATAGATTGGTTCAGGTCCTAACTAACAAATAGAAAACAGAAGGTAGAAATAAAATCACCCAATTCAACTCATAATTTAGTTTCTGATTGGGGAATACTGAAGCACAGAGTTCTCCAAGGGTCCATTCTAGGACCCCTACTATTTTTGGTTTATATAATGACCTTCCATAGCAAATAAATTCCCTTGCAGAACCAGTATAATTTGCTGATGACACCAGTGTTAAAATCTCTAATGGAAATTTTATAGATTTCTCTACATCAGCAAACCAAGTATTAGCATGTATGATTGAATGGTTTTAAACTTGGAAAAAACAAATATAATGGCATTTTTAACAATAAATCAACCATACTGTGCACTGACAGTTAGTTCTAAGGATAAGTGTATAGAAGAAGCAGTAAATTTAAAATTTCTGGCTATACAAATTGACAGTCACCTTAATTGGAGGAACCACATTGATCAAATAATTCCTAAACTAAGTGTAGCATGTTATATGGTTAGACAAATTTATCATATCTGCAATAATGATACTCTCAGATCGATTTACTTTATTTATTTTCACTCTATTGTGAGTTATGTAATAATTCTCTAGGGAAATTCCTCACACAGTAGGAAGATATTCACTCCTCAGAAGAGAATAATCAGAATTATGATTGGTGCACACCACAGAACTTCTGTAGAAAGCTATTAAAAAAATTAGAGGTTTTAACAGTCCCAAACCAATATATATATATATATATATATATATATATACTCATTGATGAGTTTTTTAAATTGGAAATCAGGATAAATTTCTGACTAACTCGTCAGTAAATAGTATAAATACACAAAATAAACACCATCTATATAGACCTATTGCTAACCTGTCTTGTTTTCAAAAAGGCGCTTCTTACTCTGGGATCAGAATTTTTAACAACCTACCACAAAGTATTACAAGCCTTAGGAATGACAAGCACAGTTTACAGTAGCCCTAAAAAATTTTTTATATGCACACTCTTTTACTCTGTGGATGAATTTTTGCATGTAGAGATGATACGTATTACTGACTTATATGAGTGTAAATCCTTACACTGTAATAATTTTATATTTTTGACATGTTCCACATCCTATTGTCTGGTGACAGTCTCAAGGATCTATGGAATATATATGTGCATGTGCGTGCGTGCGTGTGTGTGTGTGTAGGTATGTGTAGGTAGGCATGTATGTATGTATGTATGTATTCTTTAAGTATGATTAAAAACCTAATATTAACTTCAACAGGTTCAAATGAAATGTGTGGACCCTGAATCACAGGAAATTTAAATAGCAGTGTGCAATGTTTTGCCTGCTGTGACACAGTCTGTGTAGCGACGTACGTTGTGGGCCAGATAAACTAAGAACCTTGAAGATCACTATTTCTTAATTAAAATTCTCGTAATTCTTTATTAAAGTTATATGAAAACCTTAAGGTGCTGACCATGAGCAGTACATAACTGTTGCTATTAGCTGACATATTGCAAAGAGGAGTTACATGTGAGAAAGGACCAATTTCAGACTGTGTCAAACAGAAAAATCTGTTGAAGAACCCTTGAAATTGCATGTATTTATGCATTCAAGCAGTTAGACACTTACATCGCCCAAAGCTTCATATCTTTTCTGATTGTAATCTTGATTCTCACTAACATGAAACTCAAAGGGTTCATTTCCAGGTTTACCAGTATTTGGATCAATTTTTCTTAGCTGTCCATCTGGAAAACAAGACACTGAGTTGATTATCCACATTCCTAACAACTACGTCATCAGCAACAGCTCTGTCTATATACACATGACATAAAGAAATGCAAGTGTTTAAATAAAAGATTAAAATCCTACACAAATATGACTTTGTAATTAAACAACACTGACTATTTTCTCAAGATCATGTGAATTACACATTCTTTACCTGAACCACAGGCACAGTGGAGGGTGGGGGAGAGGGCAGTAGTTGTGCAGCTACCCCAGGCTGCAGAGTTCAAGGGTTGCATTAGGGTGGCACAAAGAATATTTCAAATTAAAAAATTTTCTGCACTTAACAAATTTGAAATACTGAGCCAAATATGAGGAAATTTTAAAATTATTGTGATTTTTTAAAGTCCATATTTCCTGTAGGGGTGTCCATGGTGATTACTCACTGCATGTGCCAAAAAACCTAGATATGCCACAGACCTGAAATCATCCTCTAGACAGAAAATCTGTACAAAACGATCTTTTTGAATGGCTTATGACTGGCATACTATCTGTTAATGAAAACCATATTTACCGACTGGGTTAATGTAAGTTGAAATGGGTTTTGTTATCTTAGTAATAGTAGAGTGTCAAATGAATGAGTGTATCTTTACAATATGATGGCCAGCTGCATTGCTTAAGTCATCACAATTTCTGTAAGGGCCATTAACATTCAATAAAACCCAAATTCAGTGCACAGTATCAATTTAAAATATATGGTTGTAATTTTACTCCAGGGTTTTATATTTCTGTGGTATGATTGAATAGTTTTAAGGGTCTGTCATGAAAATGTAAATACATTTCAAATTCAGAGACAGATATACATGAGAAACATCACTAATATGTACCAAGAATTTTTCCACTATCACTGAACATAGACACACACTACGTATCAAAAGCAGTCTGCTTTTGAAATGTCATGTTTGTGTTCAGTCATAAGAGAAAAAGTCCTAGTACATATTAGTAATGTTACACATGTTAAACCATTGTCCAAGCATTTTACAGAACAGATGGATATGCATGTCCATCAGACTATAAAAGTTGTTTCATCTCATAAGATTGCAGTGTTAGAAGGGGAGAATAGTTGATACCAGTTCTAGCCATACCATCCCTACATAAAACGGCCACAACTCTAAGATGGGAGTTGGGAATTCAACTTCTATTTCACAAATCCATCTATGCAAATCTTTAATTTTTCAAAAATCAATGCTTCTATTACCTGTGTTGAATGTATAACCAAATCCTTCAAGGGTGTCTGGAAAACTCCACCCTTCTTCTGTAGACATCATCCCAAGGAAGACAATAACCTGAAAGGGACAGTGTGTTTCAGTATTGTAAAACTTAGAGGTAATGTTATCTCCAAATAGTTATCTCGAAGTCTCAGGACTCCAAGAAACCATATAGGGGTATGAAAATTAAAAAAATATCTACAATACTGTATTCACTTTCAGTAAAGACACACCTATACTTTTCTACCAACAAACAGGCATGACAAGAAGTGTTTATTATAATAGCATAAATATTTACAATAAACTCCCAGATGATCTTGCTGAATTAGTATCATGTAAGAAATGCTTTCTTTTGCAATTAAAAAAAATATCTAACTAATAAGCCCTTTTATTCAGTAGATGAATACTTGAATGCACAATAGACCTAAGATGAGAGGCACAATGTGGTAATGTTTGTACCAGTGTATAAACTTGTCATACTGTATTTAGACTACATAATTCATGAAATTATGTACCGATGTGTACTTTTAATATTTTAAATTTTGTATGTGTATATGTATTAATTAGTGTACGCCTGATAGTGTTTGTCAAATCTTGAGGACATGTTTCATATCCGAAGCCTAATGGCTTACTGGGACTGATGAAATGGCATGTATGTATGTATAATAAATTATATCGGCTTACTAGCAAACGACTCTCCTCACGACAACACCAGTCCCAACATAACCTCAAATACAACCACCTTGTCATAAATGATCTCTGCCTTGTCTGCTATCCACACACACACACACACGAAAACCAGCGATGATTAATGTCACAGATTAATACCATTTATTTATGTTTTCATTTAAAGATGTTGGTTATACTCCATGCAGCTTAATGATAAAAACCGTCGGTAGGTTGCAGCACGAACCTGCTCCGTCGGTCAAAATTGCCACTGACGCCATCGAAAATTGTAAACTCCCGAATAATTAACTCGATACAAATTTAATTCCGATTTTCAGTACTTTATTCGATTGGCGACATTTAAATGGTAGTGTTGGATCGAAGGCCAATAGATACAAAAAGGAGCTGAATATATAGGCCTAATATGATTCCTACTTTTGACTTTAGGTATTTATTATTACAAAATGAACGAGTTACATAGGGAAGTTTTTCCAACCCCGAACTTACGGAGTGCGTGATTGTTATATTATTATTATTACGACACAGTACAGAGTGTGTACAACCTTGGTGCAGGAAAATACTCTGTTCAAAAGAAATATTCTTTTCCTTACTGTTACCAATGGCAAGAACGTGATTCTCCACTTCAAGTTCAGTTAAGGGTACTATTTAATAAAATTTACAAATTATAATTTAACCAGTTATATTCTGTAACAATCCTACAATAAAAGTATTCCAATGAAAACTCTCACCGCGACTCACCAGCGGTAGTAAAAATTGTCACACCAAAAGGATAAAACACAAATGTATGTGCGTTTTTACATTTAACTTTTCCCTTTTTATACAAGACAAAATGTTCGTTTTCTCCATATTTTAGTAATGGATATACAATCGATCACGCTCAATTTTGAAAGGACTGTAGTCCCTCAGTAGTAGAAAATAAGCTGCTCATTTAATAAAAAAAAAGTGTATTTTTTATAGCCACATACATTATTTTAGCTCTGCATTAATCAAGAATGGAAATTATTATTTTCAAGACCTCAGCTCAATATGTTTTGCAGCAATGAAGAAAGCAGAACTATTTTTCTTCATTTCTATTACTATACACAGTTCTGCAATAGGCCTGTAGGTGTGGATCATCATACTGTCCCAGTCCTTTGCCAAAGTGGGAGCAGGTTACTTACAGGTTAATTTCTTTCATTTGATGGTGGAGTCTAAACGGCCAGTAAGTGTTTCACTTATATGTCTCTTCCCACAAGCAAATTTAAACTGAATATATGTAGCACATGAATTCCTGATCAATATTTCATTAAACATTAGTCAAGAATAAATATCAGTACTTTACTTGTAATCTCAAGAGATGAGATTGAAATTTCAGCATAATGAACAGCGAAACTGTTAAAAATTAGGTAGACAGCTTGCAAATACTATGGCAGGGGGCAAGGGTGTGGGTGGGGGGAAGGTGCTCAACCATGTCTGGGTCCACTTCTGCCTTACTTTAGCTCTACATGACACTTTTGCCAATTTATCTTTTATCTCGGTCACAAATATATTACGATAGGTAAGTTAACTTTTGTGGTTTATTCATTGATGCTGTCAGTGTGTTGATCAGCACACCGGCTATGCCACTGGGAGTTTCCATGCTTTCCCTCACTCTGTGTAAAAAAATACAGCAATGGTGTGTTGATTCCTTCCAAATCCTTTCACTAGTCACCTTTCCATTGATGCTATATACTGTAGTCAGGAATACTGACCGCAACAAATAAACCACAAAAATCGTCATCACATGTCACATAAATCATCCATTAACAATACAAAAATAGAACCAAACATAATTCAGAAGTTGAGTTTCATTAATAACAATGATGGATTGCAAAACATTTCAAAACTACTATTAGGCCTATATCTGTCAGTACCAGCAAGGTGCATATTACCTGCATGTGAAGTGACCAGATTTTTTAATTATCATTGCTGGACAAGATAGTAACATAACTGGGAATCCTAAGACTAACAGTGTAGGAACTGCAGAAGATTTAGCTTTGTTGTTGTAGCATTTTATTTTTCATTTAAAAACTCAGAAAATGTCCAGATCCCAAGGTGATAGAAGCACATCACGCCGCAGCTCTCTGCTGGCGCCTGTTATTACATCCTTCCAGATAATGTAGTAGTCACAAACTTTTATTGAAAAGGCCCATCTATATTGGGCCAGTTCAAATGTCTGAAAATGCTGGCAGTTGAGGGAGGACCAATAAAGATTACCCTACTGAATTAAACATAAATATGACCCAATCATAAAATCAAGAAAACAAACAATCTTAAATTTTGGATTTGCCAGGAGGTTGGTAATTTTTTACTTATGTAATTTTATTTTGTTTATTTATGGAAATCCTTGACATATCTTCCTTTCACATTTAAAATGCCAAAATATAAAACTTGAAATATTACATGTACAATCAATCTACATTTCACAAGGCCGATGTATTGTTTCTTGTGTGGGATTGGCACAACTACATATCATTATGTCACAGTCCCTAATCCTCCATAAGGAGCATATCGATATTACCAGACCGCAACAATTATGTTCAGAAAATTCTCTTTCTAAGCATCACAAACAGTTTCGCCTTACAGACTTTGTCCATGGACCCAGCTGAAAACACCAAAAACACTATGTTTCGGGGTGGTGAGGGTGAAGGAGGGGTGGGGGGGGGGGGTTAGTGTTCTTGTCACTTGTAAAAAAGGACACTGGACAATGTGATATACCGTCAGAGCCCTGTACAATTTTATCATATAATTCATTCACTTATTTCTGACACATTCATCAAATCCATACAAGGCTCAATGAACCTAATGGATACCGAATTTGCCATCAAGCAAAACAGAACTACACAACATACATGCCATATCAAAGCATAAGAAACTTACCATAAACAGACAATTTTGTACTTAAGATGAGGAAGAAGCATAAGTTTTAAATACAGAATGCCAAAAAAAAATTTGAAACCGTACGCTACATTTACAAAATTTGTGTCTTGTCAAGCGTTTGCAGACGAAACATCATGTTGTTTTGAGTTTTTACGAGGGGTGCTGATAAGTCCTTCGCCCGACCTACTTCCCGATGTCGTAGGACGGAATCGATAGTGTCGTTGGAAAGAGGGGTCTGTTCATGTGCCGAATTGCAAGTCTTTTCTTGTTACAGAGGGTGAAAGGAAGCATGTCAGGCGACGTGCGCGATTTCACCATGGAGACGCGAGCTGTAATAATTTTTTTTCCCCTGCAAGGCAAGGTGCCGAAGGACATTCACGCCATTCTGATAGAAATGTCAGGGGAACATGCACCATCGTATGCCACCGTCAAAAACTGGGTGGCCCAGTTTAAACGCGGTTATTTTTCCACCTGTGATGCGCGTCGTCCTGGACGATCCAAAACAGTGACCACCCCGGAGATTATTGATCAAATTCACCAGCCAATCTTGGAAGACCGCTGGATTTCGGCTAAATCAATAGCTGAGCAACTGGGCATCTCACGTGAGCAAGTTGGGTCCATCTTTCATGAAGATTTGGACATTCGAAAGCTCTCCGCGAAGTGGGCCCCGAAATGCCTGAACGCGGATCAAAAGCGTCAACGGTGCCAGTCGTCCGAGCAACTTTCAGAATTTTTTCGGCGTGATCCAAATGATTTCCTGTCGCGATTGGTGACCATGGACGAAAGCTGGTTATAGCACTATGACCCGGAGACAAAGCAACAATCAATGGAGTTGCGGCATAGCGGCTCAACCCGCCCCAAAAAATTAAGAGTACAAAAATCCGCTGGAAAAGTTCTCGCCTTGATTTTTTGGGATCAAGACGGCATCCTCCTCATTGATTATCTTCCAAAGGGCCAAACTATTAATGCGGACTATTACTCATCTCTGCTGGTGCAACTGAAGGACATTTTGAAGGAAAATCGCTGCGGGGGTCTTATTCGTGCACGACAATGCCCCGGCTCACCGGGCACTTGCAACCCAGAAGAAACTGGCCTACCTGGACTCCCAGTGTCATCATCACCCACCCTGTTCTCCGGATCTGGCCCCGTCGGACTACCACCTGTTCCCTGGACTGAAAAAAAAAAAAATTGAAGGGTCGCCATTTTTCGTCCGACGCGGAGGTCGTTGCTGCCGCGGAGACCTGGTTGGACGGGCAACCTTCTGATTTTTTTTTTGTTGAGTGGCTTACAAAAGTTAGAGCAACGGGCTAATAAGTGTATTCAGCTTCGTGGGGGGTATGTTGAATGAATCCCGAGTTTGGTCGCTGTAGCTTGTTTCCTTCCTAGTCGGGTTAAGGACTTATCAGCAATCCCTCGTAACAGCATGTCAGCTATAAAGCACAGGAAGACTTCAACTCACTGTTGCAGATGAGCTACATCAGCAATCCTGACACTGTCAGCTTGCAGTCGCTCACAGTCTCAAAAGCATAGAAGAGTGGACTGAAAACTGGTGATTTTACAGCCCACTCCATTGGTTCACTCCTGCCAATTCATCGTCCTGGAAATATTTCATCTAGCAGAGGCACAACACAAAAAATTAATTTCAACCAATTTCCTAACGTTCCAGACCTCTAGGACACTCCATATGATGACACATTTAGATCAAGGAGTTCACTGTCTAGCAGTCTTAAAGAAACAAGTTGAAAACCAATAAACAGTTTTCATGAAATCTGACATTGAGTAGTTCCACTACATTATGTTGATGAATTCCAATTGGTTTAAATCTGGCAAAAATAATGGACACTTTCATTAAGACAAGCATGCATTTCTGTGCATGCAGCCAGTTGCCTGCTAAATACTTACTACAGTGAAAAATCTTTTGGACAATAATTATGGAGAAAAATTTTTCAAGTGTATGTTTCGTACATTTTTCTCTTTCTTTTTCTCTAGATAATTAAACCACAGGGGTTTTCACGCTGTCATCACATAACTCTGCAATACTCAAAACTGTTTTTTATTAATTTTATGCCAGAATACGACCCTCTGCCTCACTACTGCCACATGTACAGTACAAGACAGCAACAGGCATTCACATTTTTTGTCTTGTCCCGATTATCCAGATTGTGAACGGTTCTGCAGATTCCAGTGCAGACTTACCAAACAGCAATCACTCTAAATCAAGCTAATTTGTTTTACATATTTCAGACAATTTAATCACATTACATACCTAGACTCTGAAAGTGAATTCTACTATAATTCATCAAGTTGCTGACGTAAATGAACATCTTACAGGGTGAACTGAGAGGACTGATTGGCATGCCAGACGTTGTACTGCTGAAGAAATTCCCATCCTTAAGTGCAGAGGACTTGGTTATGTCCATCCCTTACAATGATGATCACTGGAATAAGATTTCTAAAAGTGAAGAGCTGTGGAAGAACACCTCCTTCACACCTGTATACAATTTGACAGAATACGACATCATGACACATCTAAAGCACATGTCAGAGCCGAGGTTCTTCTGGCTAAGCCACAGAATATATATCGACATGATCATGTCAGCCATAATTCTGTATTGTAAGAAAATCCGAGGTATGGTATGGAAATGTGGTCCTAATAAACACAAAGTTTAAGAATTGATGCCTGCTTTGCCCAGAAGTGAATGCCTGGATGTCATAATTCTAGGTTCAAAGTTTAACACTGATTTTGCGAAATTTCAAAGCAAATTCAACAATGACTCCACATTCACAACGCTGATTACATGACGATCGCATCTGGATTTGAATGAAATGATGCCTTCGGTAATTTGTCTTCCACATTCTGAAGAGGGCATTCCACAAAAGATGAATATGAGGATGCAACATTTAGAAACATTAGGAATTACTTGTACCTTGACACCACACACACTCAAAACAATTTGTAGCTGTAGGAACCTAAAGCACCTTCTTGTGGCTAACGAACACTTGGTAACGAGTACAGCAATTAATATGTATCCTTTGACAGCTCTAAATAATTTACAAAGTCTGCAGTTGCAGTGTATACACAAGAGCATTTCAAACTCTCACACCACTAAAGAGGTGACCCAGTTTGCTCGTTTAGTTAAACTGGAAGTTGTTGGAGGCAGAGGAGCACTCAGCAGATTGATTTTCCTTTCTACAAACCTCAGGAATTTTAATCTGCAAGAAAGACACTATGCTGATGAAAACCTGATAAATATTTCCTCATGCAAGTCATTAATACACCTCAATATTTCTCCACACTCCTATTTCACTGAAAATATATTAAATATGTGACACATGGGTACCACAAACTACATTTTTCTTGATGTATCACATTGTGAGAAAATGACAGACATCCTGAATATCCTACGCATGAGTACAAACCTGCAGTCACTAAGGATGAAGGGTTTTAACTTCAAAGAGAGAAATCTCAACAACATTCCGATTCCATTTCCACACCTTAAAAAGATCAGTATTAGAGACAGTTGGGTACCTTGGGATTACACAGCTTCTCACAAAAGAAATGCAAAATTTAAGAATTCTTACATGAATGCAATGAACCAGAATAAGTCTCTGACAAAGTGTGTGCAACAGTTCTCCTCTCCTCTCATTGTAACAGCAATACGGCAAGCATCTGTAATGCATACTGGCATTGACATAAACTGCTTGTAATGGAAACATTTAAGAAAGGGCCTCTCTATAGCTTAGTCTTGCAATATTCGTCTGGCACACCACATTATACCAAGGCCTTTGTGTGTGTTTATTTTATACTTCCATTTCCCTTCCCTTTAGAAGCAAATTCATGTAGTTGGATTACTGCAAACATAAAATTCTTTGTATTCCCTTTGGAGTACAAGTTAATCAGCAACTCACCTACCAACTTCAAATCTAACATCCCTCTAAAGTTTTCCGAGGTTTTCTTCACCATTTCCAGATAAATAAAAGAGCAGAGCATTAAATTAGGCCATGGGCATTTTACTTGTTCAGTTCACTCATTTATCAGCCTATCATTCAATGCCATATATAGTCTGCATTAAATATGTCATGCATAACTAAATAACAACCTTAAAGTTTGAATGTATTGGAATTCATCCCCCTGTATTCACAAAAGCATTCAAAACAATATTAAATGGTCA
>Ga0123355_10008083_pt1 | contig 15869 bp, 12 predicted proteins | sample TergutEmb28metaG_3_FD_89872 | JGI IMG/M metagenome (GOLD analysis project Ga0123355, IMG submission 89872) | Embiratermes neotenicus P1 segment gut microbial communities from Petit-Saut dam, French Guiana - Emb289 P1 | ecosystem: Host-associated > Arthropoda: Insects > Digestive system > Gut ...
CAGTTAGTCGCAGACTCCTGAAGATGGTCGTATTAACGGCCGAAACATGTTGAGTAATGAATGAATATTAAATAATAAAATAAGTGGCATCAAGTTGGTTTTTTCTCTTTACGCAACTATGTGAACTGAATTTGATGAGATGAAGGGTGACGTAAGCTGATAAGGCCGGCTTGGTCACACTACACACACAGCTCTACACCGCCTTCCCCTTACCCTCCAGAGACCAAGTGTCGATAAAAACAAACACTAGCGCCCTCAAGCACAAGTGCACTCACTGCTCAGACAGGACAAAAATAGTCCTGAACGTCAGAACATCGGTACAGCATTTCTAGAATACATCACACTCCTCCAATTCCTTTGTTTTGAGAGGAGACAAATAAGCTTAATCGAGCTATTACATACGCCTAAATTACAGAGCAGGGGGCAATGTACCTCACAAAATGACTGCATTCGTCTTATTAATATGCTCGGCCCACAGACAAATCCTTAGCACCTCCGATATCCAGGAAGGTGAGCATTCAGCTTCGTGGTTGTGGTAACACCTCCCTGTGAGAAAACAGCCCTGTCGGCCAGTATACAGGCTTTCTGCTCCTGCTTATTGGTGTATGAAAATACGCAATCTATAACCATGCGCGTCTCTGTTAATTCAGGAACAGATATAGTTCGTAATTTTATGGTTTCAATTTAGGGACGAAATGCCAAGTGTTTACCGTCAGTCTCTTACACACAAGGGAAGGTAACATGATACCTTTAGATTAGTATCAAACATAAATGACCTTAAACCAGTTAAAATCTGAAAAGTGGTGCGTCTGAAGCATTTTTAAAGCTAAAACAGGTGCAACCTTAAATTCAGTCAGATTCTGTGAGACATCAAAGCTGTTGCGTTTCCACCTCTAAAGGCTCCACGTTCTCATTCGCCCCGCTCTCTAAGCCCCTCAGCAGGACTGGAATTTAGTTTGTATTAACTGGAAACACTCAAGAGGAAGGGATTACAATTCCTCTCGCTTGGAGAGTCACACCGGAACCTACATACGACTTGGACACAATCAGAGTAGGTTCTGTGAATACCACTACATTCTAGGTTATGACGCCGCGCAGTCTGGTAGGTGTGGACATGCCTACTTCGCAGAAGACAATACTCTTCAAATCTCACACAGCCAATTCTAAGTCTCCAGCCCATATGTGAAATTCATTCACGCGCCCTATTTCGTCCGCAATACCTACACGGTGGACCCAAGCACGTTCAATGAATGTGTCCGTCTGAGACACGACGCCGCGACAGTGGGCAGTTTATTCTAGAAGTTTCGAGACCACTATGTTGGCAACACATCCCAGAAGGACGGATACTTCAGCTACTGCTGCGACAACCTATTCAGAAAACTTACGTACGGGGAAAACAGCAATATAATGCTGACAGCTGGCTGCAAGCTAGGGGTCAATACAGGCCGAAATTTTATAAATGTACTCGACTCAGCCCAACCCCGATGCTCACTTTCGAAGACGTTACCCGCATCCGACAGAAGCCCGAATGCCAGTCATTGCAGCCAGACATAAATCCGCTCTATGCGCTCTGACTACAGAATCACGTTTCTTTTAACGCATGTCAGTAATACCTGAGTGAATTACTGTATTTAACAAGTTCTAACACTCTCTGGTATCACTTTTGGTGTCTGAGGAACGCTGTGTTTATATCGGACGCCAAATGGGTATGGTGTCATCTGGAACCCTTCGTGGGAAGGGCCAGGTACGAAAATCCGCTACAAAATGAAGTCTGGGTTCGTTTCCGGGGCCCGATAGATGCCAAGTTCATTCTTGAAATTAATTCTCAACTCGCCACATTACGTGGAAGAGCAGTTCCACGTGCAGCAACCCGGTGGTCACTTCGCAACGTACAAGTAGTGACACAGTAAACCTATGCTGCCTGTTAATTTTCTGTGTTAGGAGAGTAAGACAAATGCAAATACGAATACATATTATACCGAGCAAGAAACGGTCCGAGCACATCAGAAATGTTTTATACTTACATAACATTTGATTGGTTATCGTTTGAACCACACCTAAACCCGAGTATTATCTTTGCTACCAAACCCAGGCACATGCAGACCTTACTAAAGCTTTGCAAATTCGCCGAAGCAAACGGTTCGCAACATTTCCCGTTTCTCTCGACAGAAAAACAAGACAAGAAATGTACGTATAACGTAACATCGAGGCGCGTTCGCGTAACCATTGTCGCCAGAGAATAATAATAATAATAATAATAATAAGCCTTGTCAGGAAAAAGTTAAAGACAATTCCATCTGGCTATATGTCCATGTGTCTTCTACAGAATGCAGAACCCAGCAGGCCTCATACCAATAAGCAGGATAAAACAGCTAAATAATATTCAAAATTTGGCGGGGCGTTCACGTTTTTCGGAAGGACAGTGCCAAATTAAAATGACATTCACCAAGCCATTAAAAGCAGATTAAATTCACGGTACGACATTTAACTCCCTGCATCCTTCATAGCAACTGAAATCTTAAAAACTATAGCTTTGCGTATTCGTTGATATAGGCGTCAAATACCGTCTAACGTTAAAGGAAGTAACACAGACTGGGGGTGTGTGATAACATGGCGAGAAGCACATTTGGACACCAGAGATAGAACGTTAAGAGAAACGCGGAAAAAGGAACAAATGATTAATCGCACCATCATATGTTAGCATATTCATCATCAGACAGACATTATCAAGGCACCCAAATCACTAAGAATAAGATGATTTATGTGGGAAAAGAAAAGCATGAGCGGCTTTAGACTGAAAACTCAAAAACGAACAGACCACGTGGAAGACCTAGGCGTATATGGGAGAATAACATTAAAATGAGCCCCAAAAATAGGTGTGAAAGTACGTATGAATTCAGCTGACTCAGGATAGGGTCCAGTAGTTGGCTCTTGTAATCGCGGTAATGACCCTCGGGTTTCACAAATCGTGGAGGTTTGACTAGGTAAGCGAACATCCGCTTCTGAGGAAGGATTCTGATGCACGGAATTGATGTCGTACAGCAGCACAGGCTACCCGAAATTGAATACAGAAAGGAAATTTTAACAAAATGGCAAACTTTAAAATGACCTGTAGATTCAGAAATCAGCTGTGCGCCCGAAATGGTCTTGAGTGTTTAAACATAAAGCATTTATTTTAAAACTACGCAAAGTAAAAAATCAACATCTTCATGTTGTGACAGGCTTGTAGAGAAGCGACCGACTCAACATGTACATTCTGTTATTAATTCATATGTTATGCTGTCTACCCGTTAATATAACACTATAATGATAAATACACAACGGAACGATGTCACCGAAGATGTATATTCCGTTCCCCATTCTCGTAGACACGGTCCTCGACAATCTATCTCTTTTCGCACGAAGTACAGAATTAGCGACACAAAACGTGAAATTAATAGTAACACCAAACAGTCAGTTTCAGCGGAATGCCTGGATACAAACCTTCGCTCTTCGGGTACGCAGTACTGTGGAATGACATGCATTGCGAAACAGGGACAAAAGGGAGGAAGGCTTATGAGGGTTGTATTGAAAACCTCCAAGAACAACCTGTTATTGTGTCATCAACACAGAAAACGGTGTAAGCGGGGAGTTTGGCTAATTTAAATAATACTGCAGTTCGGGGCGACAACTGTTAACACAATGAAGCTATTACGTAACGAGTAACCCGAGAACAAGCGAGCATCACGGTCCGTATTTCTCACGCTGTGAGGGTTCAGCACTACGGTCTGATGGAAGAGGGTCATAAATCTATTCGTCTAATCTCACGACCGTCGCCCTTATTAGCAAGGAAATCTGCATTCATAAGGGCTTAATATTCCTTCTTGCCTTCTTTTGAAATGCAAGAATCTCAAACTTAAAAAAAAAGTAACGAATAAGAACACACATAACCCAAAATTTTCTTTGGTAAGAACTAAGAATATTTCAGAATCCAGCCTTCTGAAACTAAGGGAAGGAAAACCCCAGTTCACTTCACATTTTCGTTGATTATACACCTGAGTTACACAACCTTACTTTAACATCAGTACATTCTTTGCCACACATGCCCTCCCCTCTCATCCTCCGGCCGTCAACACCACCACTGCCACCGTACATATTCCAAACAACACAATGAAGATAACGTCTCTTCTTTTCATTTCCGGGGTATTGTTAAGATACTTATTGAGGAGTATGTACTTGGTGGCAAGCTTATGTCCATGGACAGATACAAGCTCTTTCTAAAGGGCCGAACCACAATAGGCTATTCCTCGTTCTTTTCTCCGAAAGGAGATATGAGCAAAATGTCTGAATCCTGTGACGGTGAATGTTCAAAGACACATTCCAAACCCATTCGTCTACTCACACGACAATTCGTCTTCCAAATTGTTACATTAAATTTTGTTATTTTTTGGTTCCCTTGAGATGGGACATTCCGTTGTGTTGACAGACGTAAAAACAATGGAACACTACAGACCGTCAATCAAAACCATCATTTGTTATTACAGAGTTCTCTCTTTGTATGTTTGCAAAGATTGATTTTGAAAGATTGACTGGAAGATGTAATCTTAAGGCTTGTGATTGACGCTCTATTGTTTTATGTGTTTTATCTAGTTTTTGGATCCGTTTCACACTACCAAAAATTTAGACCCGTATGTCAATACAGACGGTGCTACAACGGTTGAAGTCCGGGTTCCTTTTCGTAAGTACCCTTCTCACAATTTCCCACACTTATAATTTCTCTACCTGCAATACTTTGCTATCCAACTAATAAAACATCCTCCCAAAACAAAATTTTCATACTTCAGATGCATCAGTAATACCAGTTGTATTGTCCACTTATTTTGTCCCAAGATTCGGACAATTAAAAAATAAAAGAGCTTCTACTCTTCCAGACTTCAGCACCAGCAATGTTAATTCAGATCTATCTGCACTACACAGCAGGCACCAATTCAGCAGTACTACAATCTGAACACAGCCCTAACAGACTCATAAAATTCACAGATCGTCCTTTATGACACTTATTCATTACACACATCAATTGGTAGTGATGGTGGTGTGCCAGTCGTCCGCCTGTCCTGCTACTCGATGAGACGGTTCGTTACGATGGTCTCACGAGACCGGTTTCTGGCCAGTACCAACGTTTACATTACACTTCACGTGATTACGTTCTACAATTTTCAAAATTTCTTAAGCATTATTACAGCTTCGCAAAGCGATAGGCATTCACCGTTATCCATATTCCTTGCAACAGATTGATGATACAGTATTTTACCCAACTAATTGCAAATATGTAGTTAAAATACAGTGTTATCAATTAAAATAGGCTAAAGTATGTACGGTGTAGATTAATTACAGGATTTTACATTTTTTGATAATTCCAACTTTAGTTGCAAACATCAATAGACAACACATGGATATAGCCTCCGTTTGAACGAAGATGACAGTAGCGATTCTTGGAAGTATGTCATCCCCGTTGTGTGTGTGAAAATTGGAAAGGGTATGTAGTCAAACACAACTATGCCAATTAAGGTGTATTTAATGGCTACACTAGACAACTACATGTTTCGGCCTTTACTGGCCATCTCCAGGTTGTCTTCAAGAGAACTTAAGGTCCTAATATATACATTGTGCGCGCACGTGGTGCCGAGATCTCTACATACGGGCCTTATTGCGTAATGCAATACCACCACATATAGAAATCCACACTTCAGCAGTACTGTAATTGATAACATTGTATTTCAAATCCATATGTGCACATCTCATAAAATCTGTCACAATCATGCTGCTATATGACGGGATGCTGATAAGTCCTCGGTCTGACCATGAAGGAAATAAGCTACAGAGACCAACTCGGGATTTATTCAACATATTCCCCATGAAGCTCAATACACTTCTTAGCCCGTTGCTCTAACTTCTGCAAGCCACTCAAAAAAAAATTCAGAAGGTTGTCCGTCCAACCAGGTCTCCGCGGCAGCAATGACCTCTGCATCGGACGAAAAATGGCGACCTTTCAATTGTTTTCTCAGCCCAGGGAACAGGTGGTAGTCCGCCGCGTCCAGATCCGGAGGATAGGGTGCGTGATCAAGACATTGGAAGCCCAGGTAGGCCAGTTTCTTCTGGGTTGGAAGTGCCCGGTGAGCTGGGGCACTGTCGTGAAAAACAAGACACCCTTGGTGACCTTCCCGCCGTGTTTTTCCTTCAAAATGTTCTTCAATTGCACCAGCAGAGATGAGTAATACTCCGCGTTGATAGTCCGGCCCTTTGGAAGATAATCAATGAGGAGAATGACGTCTTGATCCCAAAAAAATCGAGGCGAGAACTTTTCCAGCGGAAGTTGGCACTCGAAATTTTTTGGGGGCGGGGTGAGCCGCTATGCCGCCACTCCACTTATTGTTTCTTTGTCTCCGGGTCATAGTGATATAACTAGGTTTCGTCCATGGTCACCAATCGTAGCAGGAAATCATTTGAATCACGCCGAAAAAATTCCAAAAGTTGCTCAGACGACTGGCACCGATGACGTATTTTATCCGTGTTCAGGCATTTCGGGATCCACTTCGCGGAGAGCTTCAGCATGTCCAGATCTTCATGAATGGTGGACACAACCCGCTCACGTGAGATGCCCGGCTGCTCAGCTATTGATTTAGCCGAAATCCGGCGGTCTTCCAAGATTAGCTCGTGAATATGATCAATAATCTCCGGGGTGGTCACTGTTTTGGGTCGTCCAGGACGAGGCGCATCACAGGTGGAAAAATCACCACGTTTAAACCGGACCGCCCAGTTTTTGACGTTGGCGTATAATGGTGCATGTTTCCCTAATGTTTCAGCCAGAACGGCATTAATTTCCTTCGGCGCCTTGCCTTGCAGGAAAAAAAAAAAACTTGATTACAGCTCGCGTCTCCATGTTGTTGAAATCGCGCGCGTCGCCCGACATGCTTCCTTTCAGCTTCTGTAACACGAAAAGACTTGCAATTCGGCACGTGAACAGACCCCTCTTTACAACGACACTATCGACTCCGTCCTACGACATCGGGAAGTAGGTCGGGCTAAGGATTTATCAGCACCCCCTCGTATAAGTGACCTCCCTGAGGATGGCCTGTAGAGGCCGAAGCATGCATCTGGACACATCAAAGAATAACAAATGGTTACTTATGGTTCCATGGGCAATAAGTTGGATTAAATATTGTACGTAAACGCATGTCTTCTAGAAATAATAATGCAAGATAAAGCCGTTAAATCTAGTAAACAGACGAATGTACTGGCCACTGGCAATGACAGCGATGACGATGATGATGATGATGATGATGATGACGACGACGACGACCACGAACAACGGCTATACCAGCAATTACTGACGCACCTAGAACCCAGCACGTAAGGGACAAAGCATGTTCCTTCAGTTAGAAAAAGAATTCAATGATCAGAAAGAAGAACGAGTGGCAACTGTCACCTCGTCACTAGACAAATGGTCCGTTTCAAACACTAGGAGGCTAGGTGGACCCCACAGCCGGTCTGGACGTTGTAGAGGAGGGGGGAAAAAAAAAACTTTGTCCCTGCCGGGAATCAAACCACGAATTCGTCGGTTCATAGGCGCGACGACTCTGGTGGCTATCAGAGCCCTTAATGTCTGCCACCACACCAACTGAATGACGACACAAAATGTGTCGACTTACATGCAGGCGCACTTTGTGTCTTCACATTGAAAATGGGGAAACAAACCATTCGTTGGACGTCCTTTTGTAACTGAAAATGAAAAGTCATTCTAATCCTTCACATAGGACATAATGTAAAATAAAACCACAAACGGTTCCGTTTAAAATACAATTTAATCTAAAGAAGCAAGTAACATTACCTTTGTTTCTCTACCTCATTCAATACACTAGTCGGAAAACGCTCGATAAAGAGCGAAATGTACACATGACGCAAAAGAAGTTAAACAATACACACAATACAAATCGATTTATTCTCCAAATCCGCAAACATGTATCAGATAACAGGCACAACACAGCACAGATAATTATAGATTCAATGTCATGATATATATGTGGAAACGCAGTAATTCCTTAATCAGAACAACTAGCCTGAGAAATTTTAATTATTATAACGTACAATAAGCTTGTTCTTCACATTAAGGGTTCTTCGGCGTTAAGAGACAACATTACGCTCTTGTGTGACGTAAGGCCGAACAGTCTGGCAGGTGTTTAGCACGAACTTGCCGCTGAATATGATTGCTACCCTGAATACAGAAGCAGCAGCGTTCTCCTAAAAGGTGACATCTACGCAACCACACGGCGTCACGACCCAGAATATCGGAATCGTAGTTCTTTAGTTACCTACATCGCTGAACGTCGTATAATATAAACAAAAAAAAATACACATTTGTTAAATTAATATTTTTATTTTTACGATGTCTTCTACATGTTTCGAATCCGAGGGTTCATCTTCAGGAAGACGGTTGTATGTACAGGTACGGTATCGTTTGTTTACTACATGCAACGGTATCAGCAGTCTTGTAAAGAGACATGAACATCCCAATACTTCCACTGAATTCAGGTTTCTTTGAGGAAAACAATATCACTAAAATTTGGGTTCAGTTTTGAAACATGAATCGGACGAACAAGACATTACATCCTCCGACACGTTCACACGTGTCCACAAACCACCTTACTGGCGCGAGGTTTTACACACACAAGAGACTTAAGACGGTTGTGTGTGCTCGACAGCAATTCAGTGTTTCAACCCTTATCCTGCTAACGTGGAGAATATGGTGAGCTCCGAATAATGCTAGCAAAGGGCAGATGGGATTTAACTCGGCGTTTAAAGGGTTAACGTCGGCGCACCAGTGGCCGGTCGCACTTATCAGTCCAAGGAGCAATACGAACACACCGCAGACTTCTTCAAGAATGTAAACTTGCGTTTCCAATCCTAGCACGGGAAACCATTAAGTAAAGTACTGAATGCCATCTAACCAGCTAACCTATTAACCTACCCTACGGAACAAAGTCCTTCTTGAGACTGAAAAAATCCCTCATCTAGTCACCATACTTCCCGCCTTGCAAGGAACACGAAGCACCAGAAACGCTGCACACCCACAGTCATTCCAGTGGTCTCTTCAGATTATTGCTTATTCTTAGCAGATTTAATTTGAATTAACCTAGTTCAGACCTACAAAAACCAGATAAGCGTTAGGTCTTAACTAGGAACTCTGCCTTTAATATTAATAAATTCATGTTACAAAATATATGCATTACGATTCACGCAACTTACTCCACATTCAAGCTCTGTCAATAAATATGGCAAAAGTGACAGCTACTATGCAAAATTAAAGGTCTTAAGACCTGCTGACACAACAGAAAAGTAAACGTAAAGGCTGTCCCCTTACATGCCAAGCAAGGATATTTGGGGGGAAGAGTTTAGCCTAGAATGGGAGTGGGTAGTCACCGCCACGCCGCGAACACTTTGTCCCTGGAAAAAAGAGGGGGTACCCGTTTTACAGGAGGTTGGGTGAGCCTCGGGGCCGGCCCAGAAGAATCCCGAAAAACTCCCGCCACCGGGGTTCGAACCCCGGGCCGTCAAGGGTTCGAACCCCGGGCCATCCAGCCCGTAGCGAGTCGCTACACCGAGAATTTTACAATACTGAACACAAATATTATTCATGCACGTTCGGTGGATTTACTTAAAATTATCTCTTCAAAAAAAATCCAAATCCGAAGGCATCTGACGGTGTCACTCCCACTTCACAAGTAAGACTATCCTCAAAAATGAAGTAAAAATATCTGAGCCCAACACGGAAAAATGCCGTCGGGATAGCGTAATCAGTATAGTGTCTAGACTACGGGCTGAATTACCGGTGTTCGATTCCCAGCAAGGGCGACAGAGTTTCCTATCTCCAACAACGTCGAGACCAGCTCCTAGGTGCAGCCAGCCTCCTACTGAATGGGTATCGTGGGTTCTTTCCCCAGAGACAAGCGGACGGCGCGTCAAGTGAACCACTCAACAAATGGGAAGAATGTGTGAAGCCGTAACTCTCCTTCCCACGTATGCCTGCACGGTGTGCAGAGTGACAACTAACCTTCCCTGTTTTCAGTATCATTACTACTGCATTTGTGGAGTGATACACAATCCGAAGCACATTCTATTTCTGTAACAATAGGCGGATAAACCTGCCCACGTCATGGTCTTGCACTAATCTCAGACCATACAGAACACCGTATGTACCTTGCTCCCTTATTAGTATCAGCGAGGGTTAATATATTACCGCAACTTCTTGCAGCAGCTAATTAAGTGTCACCAGCTCCCGCAGGTACCTGTTCTTCTAACTTAAAAATACATCATTACCAGCAGACCCGCCTCCTGGAACTCTCACCAGCTGAAATCCATCATCCTTAGGCTTTGGAAAATGATCTTGCGAAAGACAGGGGTGCTGAATCTACCGTAGTGTGGAGGAGACAAAACCAACTCGACGTCCAAATTGATCTCTGGAGCTGCACATTATGCGTGATAAAACTGGTACGGAAAGGAGAATCTGAAGCAATGCTGGTCTACGAATCAACACTCGGACACGTCAACAAGTTAAAGGCGCTTTGCAAAATAACGAGTTTTGCCCAAAAAGTTACATTCAGTCAGACTGGCGGTGACCAGGACTTTGAAATCGGAGAGTTTCACCGTGTTTCGGTCCCCTGTTTTGACCCTCTCGGTTATGACGCTGTACAGTCCGGTGGTCGGTAAAGGTGGAGCATACCGTATCTATATTCGGTGTATTCAACTAGCAGACTACACGTCAGAACTAAGAAGACCGCAGTGTGAAAATTAAAGTTCATTCTGGCTGTACGCAACCATACAGTTCACCACTGTATTGTTTTCATAAACGACACAAAACAATGCAGTGTTTCTAAAATTGAATATATGGTGATAGGTTAAATAAAAATAAAGTACCAAATTCAATCTTACGTTTTTATCTTAAAACTTAAAAATTATCGCCTATATAGTGCCTTCAGTACCAGCAGCTTTTATTTTTTCTGTAAAAATATGATACAGGCAATTAAAAAGTTTCCGTGCAAGATCGGAGGTTCTCGTAGCAGTGATGATAAAGACTGGAGTCTTTCTGGATATGACAGAACTCCTGAAACTTTAGGAGTTTCGTGTATGAGTGTGTCAAGGTTTGAATCCGGATAGACATGAATACCCTTCCTCTCTCACACACTGTGCCGTACACTCGAAAACCGACTGCACTGTGATCTATTACCTCACCACATAATACAGCACACTCCAGCCGCAGCCACAGCAACTGCAGCCTTAAGTAAAATGCAGCGTTGTCATACACGGGACCCAGGTAGTAAGGCCTAGGCTCTGCTCCCTAACAAACTGAATTACTCGTCCCACAGCGCCTAATTAGTTCCATCTGTTGCGTTTTCTCAGTTGTACGACAAGAGTGGAAAAAAAAAAAGCACACACACGCATTTGCCAGAAGTGTTAACACCTAAATAAATAAATAAATACTCTGAACGCTGCTGCTTTTACTTATAGGTATTACAGTTTCCCGCCGCCTTGGTTCGCAGCTTTACCTTCGGCAGTGTAGATTTGGCAACAACGGAGAACCAGCCCAAGCTTCAATTGCCGTGGCCGTGGCATTAACCGCTGTGTGAGGCAGAATCGGCACCAAGTGACCACTCTCTGACAAATCTGTAATTTTTGTAGGCGTACTTGATTGTTGTATACAAGTGATATGTTTATTATCATAATCACACATTTCAACTGCGACTGGAAACAACCAATAAACAATTACCTGTAGGTCACTCAACAATCAAATATAAAATTCCAGGGACATTAGTATACACATCCTCTACTGTTAACAACTAAACAGGATAAAACAGCAGTCCTCGCAGTTATGGCAATTCCATGGCCCTGCTTACATTAGGCCTTCCTGTAGCTACCTACCAAGTTTGTACGAAAGCAAAGCGCAACTAACAGTGCTACTTGTGATCCAACATCCTGGGTCCATAAATATGGATTTATTCTTTCACTATACCTAACCATGCGACCAATCTCATGGTACGACCTTTATCGGGCTGTAAGCAGATACACATTACGTATCCCGAACATGCAATATCGTCACCATAAATGCCAGCCATTAGAACATAACCTGAGCCAGTTCAATCCAGTTCGTATCATTACATATCTTGCCTGCATTGGAGATAACGTTATTTCATGCAAGTACTTGTTTCCTCGACACACGGTGGTGCAGCTAGTTGAGGCACTGCGCTACAAGCGGTCGCGTGTTCGACTCCCAATAATGTCAATGACATACACGTAATCCTTCAGGCCGCACTACGGCCTTGGGGTCGATTCCGCCTCTAACAGAAATGAGTACCAAGAATATTTCTTGCGGGTAAAGGCGGCCGATGCCTACGGCTGACAAACTTATCACCTTCATGTGCCGACTGTGTGGGAATCTGGGAGCTTCAAACTTTTGGAAAGCTCAGGGTCTGTCCAGGCCTGTAAGGGATTGCTTTACCTTTTATCTTCCTTCGGAGTCAAGTTCCTCTCTGTGACGTCATCCATAGCAATTTCGAGTCCAAGCTGAGTAGCATGTTCAAATTCAAACCAATATACAGCTTCTCAGAGTGAGTTTGAAACTAGGCACCACGCAATTAATGGATGTACACAGCGTGGTATCGAACCTCCACAAATTCTGCACCAAAAATAAGCTGAACATGAGCAGTCAGCATCGCCACCCGAATCCCTTCACAATAAAAAAATGGGTGACCAGGCACTGGCATGGAGGATGGACTGATCCCATAACCTATAGGTTCTTCGGGGAGTAGTAATAAATTGAGTTTACACAGTCTGTAAGGGTAAAGTCATTCCCCTGCTTAATTAAACAGCACGCCATGAAGACCTGAGAAGGAAGGGAGGTATGGCTCCATACATTAAGCCCAGAACGAGATGGAAGCAAGTGGTTGGTTTCGAGCCGTCTTTCGTCCGGAAGAACAGCTCTGATACCCAATGAATTGGAGGTAATAGGTAAGGCCTTTCGGCCAGTTTTGGAGCTGTGCCGGGAACAACATTATATTGCCCCCGACGAGAAACAACCTTACTTCAGGTCTCCATCCCGTAGGTACCGAACCTGTCCCTCCATACAACTACTGCAGGTTTCTAATTGAAACATTGTTGAGCTACAAAGCATCCTTCTTGCTATATATTGCTCGAGCTTCCAAAATGGAAAATCTAGTAAAGTGACAGCAAGCTTTACAGTGTTTTGGTGAAGTGTCCAGATCGCTGGGTTAAGAGAAATACTACCTCACACTCTCTTTAGATGCGTCATCCCCGTTGCGTTATATATATATATATATATATATATATATATATGACACGCTTATAGCATATCATACCTCATTTTATAAACCACACTGTATAGTATCCTCAAATATATGTCTTGTGACCTGCAGGTGGCCCATTGTCAAGGCCGAAACATGTCGTCAGTATAATAATAAAAACATCATAACTTAGTTGCGTTTTGAATTGAACAAAAAAAACCCTCCTCAATTGTACCTCATACTGTTTGCACCGAGATTCATGAAATGTTGTCGAAAGAGGAATGTCCATAAAAGTATGTCCGAAATTTAGTCTGGGAATTGACTAACAGATTTCTATAAAAGAAATTCTCTTCCTTCAAAAGTAAAAGCCAGAAATGATACTATTATGACCTAAAGCGGAACAATTGTTTTACTAAGGTACAATATTCCTACGCAGACCAATTTATCAATATCAGACCCACGAAATAAGGTACCTATCTTTTTCAAAGTTCATGCTTTATTTTTCTTTCTCCCTCTTATTTTCTTATTCCTGCAGTTTTGGTCCGATTTCTCCTCCTTCTGTTACAACTTATTTTTCTATTCTCTTCTCCTCCACATCCATTTATGACAGAAATTAACACCAACAATAATTGCAGGCATATTCGTGCATTACGTAAACCAAAGGCCTAAATGTTAAGACGAGACAAGAAATAAAGCTCTGACATGCGCAGTTGTATTCTCTCGGTATAAGACGGTTACAGATCACCAGAAGACAGTATTCGGTAGCGAGCAGCAATACAGACATTACAGGAGCACGATAAACCAGAAGTCTCCTGCTTGGAACTGACAATGACTTCAGCAAGAGAAACTTCTTATAATAAAACCAACAATATGCACTAATTTCTCAAAGTTATTTTTGGAATAAAACTCTACATGTTTCGGACAGTTCCTCTGTCAATCACCAGTTTTTCACTGTACACACAGCAATGGTATATGCCATACTGGTTTGCTGACAGCTGTCCAAAAATAAATTTCAGAAATTAGTGCATATAGTTGGTGTTATTATAAGAATTTATCACGATGCACGGTCATCTGAACGTCAAGAGAAATTTGTTACAGTATCACCATTATTAATAGTTCCACTGGTAATGACTCGGGCTGTGCATTACAGGTTACACATACCTCTCTCACAAACAAAAAAACTCTCTCCTACAACCGGCCTGTCCGGTCCATCGAAGTTTCGTGTGAGGTTAGGACATGTCCGCAGAACCTTAAAAATCCTGGCACCTTCGCTCTCCTATTGCGCCTGACATTCCCAGTGTTCATCAATACTTTCAACGCAATCTAAAAACATCATTAATTTCTCTTCTTTTTCGTGTGGTATATGTTTAGATGGTCAAACGTTTCTTCGATATCTCTAGCCCTTCCTTAGATCCCGCTCTTTTCTCGTACACGGCGAAATATCGCCTCCGCCGCGACAGGCTGGCCACTAAGCATATGAGCCATACTCAAGGGGTATTATGTGTGAATTCGTGGTTTTTGAGATATCATATAAATATGGTGAAAGCGAAAAGATAACGCTCTAGGAGTTGTAACAATCAACAGCGGTTTGCTGCGGCAAAAATTAGTCAAATTTTACTAGTTACACATATAATATATACGGTTTTCATTATACGACGCTGGGCAAGCCCGACGTAAGTGTTGAACTCATCCAGGTCTGTTCACTTATACAGGCAAGTTCAGTGAATATTTTAAACACCCATATTTACAGAGCGCTGTAAATTTTAAGCAAACCAGCATGGACTCACAGCAAAATTTTAGACGTTATAGGTCGATACAGCCTTGCCGATAACTTCCGGCTTTCTGTATATCGGTGTGGTTTGTAACGACTCCAAACCCAACAAAGCAAGTATCCATGAAAAATATTGGCTTATCAACGAACAAAAAGTCTTAGAGCGACGTATTTTACTAATTCGAGTATATGAACATGTTTTATAACAGAACTTTGCTTTACACGCAGGAAAATACGTAGAATATACCGTATTTAGCAGAAATGCAGATACTACAAACTATATGAAAGTCACATATTACACAGCATACGGAAAAACGATATTTCATAGCACTAATTCCCAAAATTATTGTCACAAAGAGGGCCAGAGGTATTTCTCGAAGCGAGTAAACTCTCTTGAACATCTACGACCACTGCGCCTAAAGCACGTTTCAGATCTACAGTAGTAGCCACTTCAGCAAGTAGCCAGTTGCAGCTAGCACTAGGCCTTGTACTACACACATATTTTTGTACTCGACCCATTCCTGTCAACTCGTCCGTATTTTTGGACCATCGCCTGTAAAAATATTATTGATAGCTGGACTAATGTATCACACTGACGGAATCCTAGCTGAACCGTGAACATCTGTATCGTAGAATGCTTATCGTGGCAAGTTTCTAATAAGACTTTGGGGTGGGGGGGGGGGGGGGGGGACCCAATTTTTGCAGGGGGGGGAAAGAAAAAAAAAACCCAAAATAAAAACAAAAAAAATTTACGTTAAAAAATGCAA